>Ga0307517_10003466_pt1 | contig 24528 bp, 28 predicted proteins | sample 23_EM_MG_FD_194515 | JGI IMG/M metagenome (GOLD analysis project Ga0307517, IMG submission 194515) | Populus trichocarpa ectomycorrhiza microbial communities from riparian zone in the Pacific Northwest, United States - 23_EM | ecosystem: Host-associated > Plants > Roots > Unclassified | place... | reverse complement strand
AAAAATAATAGGAGAATACTAGCCTCGATTGGACTGGGATAGGTGGCATTTGGATTGATCCGACTCCATGTATGGCCTCGATTGTCACAACAGGTGATTTCTCCCCGATTGTCGGGAGTGACGTACACGGCACGAGAACCAACAGAATTATCAGTGCTGGCAGCATTGCGGATAGACATGAAAGGTATAACAGTTGTTGATTGGTGAGGTGGTAAGAAGATTTGATGGGGATTGGTCACATACTCGTCCTGCTTATATGCTTTCCAACTATCCCCTCTTCTCAACCTTCAGCCCGAAGCTTCTTTCCATCATCAAGGGTCCACTCTATTCCCCCATCACCACTCTATTTGTCACGAACGCGTGATCTTGTTGATCAAATCAAACAGATCACGATTGAGATTCGTGACATAAAAGAGAGGAGCAAACGCAAGATCGATTCGTCAAACGTATCAAATACAATTAGTGTTCACAACCACATTCTGAGTGGTCCTCTACAAGATGGTCATGAAGAACATGACGAGGATGGTGTACACTACGATGACAATACACGAAACGTCCATCCACTACCTGGCAGTAAGAACAGCCAAAGACGTTATGCTCCAGCTCAATACCCAAACCCAATAGTATCCACCTCATTGACTCCACTGCCTCCTGAACTCCATCCCTCATCACCAAGTAGTGGAAATCCTGTAAAGCCTGTTTCGTCGACAACTCCTTGGTCAAGGAGGCCAAACGATCCCGCGTCTCTTGCGAACGAGGGAGACAACGTTGGCGGGGTGATGGGCGTTCCTCTTTGTACGACGAACGGGATGACTTCTGGCGACGAGAGCGACGTCGGTCCTTGCGATGATTGAAGGAAGGCGGGGGAGTAGTAGACCGAGTCGATGGAGGAGGAGGTGACGGACTCGAGTGAAGGGAGGGAGGAGTGATGGGAAGAATGATGGGAAGGTCCATCCTCTCCCTTAAGGATAACCCCTGCATCTGAGAGATCACAGGGCTCAGGGAACGACGGGTTGGTGACGAGCTCACAACCAGCGTATCGGCCGATCTGTTCCATAAGACCCGCGATGGGAACCCAGTGAGATTCCACGTAATGAGTCAATAAAGTTTGACACATTACTGACAGCAAATGGGATTCCTCCAACTTCTCCTCCATACCCTCAACCCTTTTTCGCAACACATGCAACACCAGACCCATACCATCCACCTGCTGCTCCAATTCGTGAATACGAGCGGCCTGAGCGTCCTGAATGTTAATCGTGTTCGCATGAAGCTGCCCAGCAGTTATTTCATTCATGCGAAGACACAATATCTCCGCGGATACCTCAGACACAGAGGATGGGGGATGTTGGAAGACACTCTCCCCAGAACGATAAGACAAGTCAATCTAACATGAGGTTAGCTTTCAAATAAACCTTGAACGCTTCACCACACGTACCAATGGATCAGAACCATCAAAGAAGTCGACACTATCGTGACCCCAGACCTCATCCTGCTGACCCATAACGATGGGGAGGGAGAGGTTGACATTGACAGTAGGAGCGGACATAGCGGAAGAGGAAGAACTTTAAGAAGGGAGGAGTAGATGATTGCTGGGGGGAAAAGAGAAGCGAACTGAGGAAAGAAACCAGCCATCGACCAATCATTAAATAGATGGTAAGAACCCTAACCCTGAAACACCGGATCTTAGATTCCATCAGACCCTTCCATCAAATCTATCCAAAAGAAGCCATAATTGGAGGGGAGTTTTAGATCCGGGGATTTCTCCCTGAAACGCCATCAAACTTCTCAGAGACACAGCCCATCATAACGCAGCCCTCTCATCACATCAAATAGAAGAATGTTCCGCTTATCAATTGGTCCTCAGAATATTCCAGAAGGAATCAGCGGTAGTCATAATGACTAAACAAGAGTCATACCTAGTCATCATTAGACGCTTCCAAGGGAAGAGTAGACTTAGTCATAGAAAGTAGTAGATCATGTGATCTGGATCTGGGAGTATATAAGGACGAGCCCCTCCGGCTCTCTTTTCCCCTTATCCTCAATCTTCTCTGTAACCCACTACTCCAACTAGTAAGTTGGATACTCTCCAATAAACCGCTTCACCCTTTATATTAACATACTTAGCAGGAGTCTCCTGCTATTGTATGTTGCCACCCGCTCTCCCTAACCCCAATCTACTCTCCCCTTTCCCTCTCCCTCCTATCGAAGACATAAGACCTTATTTGTGGAGTCAACGCTTGCTGACAAGCCTCAGTGTTAACCAGACCAGAGGCCAGCTCGTGCACTGTCCCTACTATAAGCCCTTTTCTTCATTAGATAGTGGAGCTCCCTCACCACCTTTCCTCGCCACCGCCGATCACTACTTCGAGTGGAGATCTATTTACACTAACCAACCTCTGGCCATTATCACTTTCATAGTCCATCCCGCCTATTCCCAGAACGTCCCACAGGTAGACATCTACCCTCACCCTTATCATAAGTGTGAGAACTGCATCGTTAGCTGGTGGGATTTCCCTACTGCACTTCCTGGAGAAGTAGTTGCCTGGCTACAAGTACAAGCTGATCTTCACGCACAGGAAGAAAGTTTTTGGCTATTCAGTCACGCCCTCGCCGACTTCGTCGATAAGTTTTGGAAGCCCGTCTTCCCTTACGATCACAAGTCACCCAACCTCCGACCCGATCGAGCTCCTCCTCTTCCCCTCACCCCAAACCACCCATCGCTTACTACACCTCTGGTGCCTACCGATTAGTAAGCAGGCATCCAACCCTGACACTATTCCCCCATCACCACTCATACTTCGCATCACCACTCACACGAGTTCATCACCGCCCATGACATCATACGCCGCTCAGCTCAGTCAGCCTCTGTCAACATCTGACATCACTATCGCACCATTACACGACATCATCGCATCATTCTTCCTCATCCATTGCATCATCATGACACGTTTATGACATCATGACCTGAACTTTCACTCTGGACTCTCATGGACTCGTTTCGGACTCGTCTTCGATGCCCCTTCACATTCATTCCTCCTACACGTTTCACATTCATCAGCATCATTGATCTTTAACCCCTGTTTCATACTGATCATTCATTTATCAGTTCCAACCCCTACCTTTCCGTTTTTGGTACTTGTTACCCTTTTAGGTTTTGGTAGTTCTCACACACTCATTCGTTTCTATTCTTTCCCTCCTTTCTCTCCCTCACACTGGTTTCGCATTGTTCCGGTTACACTTGTCACTGTCACAACCACTCTTCCTATATAGATAGATGGATTGTGGCTGGTGTTGTTGAAATCTAGCGAAGCCTAGATGAGACAGAATCCTCAGAAGGAAAGAAAGAACTCTATTATACCTAGTGAAGCCTAGATGAGACGGAACTACATACAGGTAAGCCTAGGTGTAGGGAGGGAAAAAGAGAGAATATGTACTCCTCAGAAGGAAAGAAAGAACTGAGGAGACGAAACGAAGGAGGCAACTATTTAAGGTAACGACAAGAGGACAAATGGGGAACAACAATAGGACGAAAGGGGAAAGTCCGAAGAGAACGGAAACACCCATTTTCAACAGGTGTCTCTTTAGCTTTGCAATTCCAGGAAATCCTCTCCCCTTCTCAGCCCTCTTGCGCTGTTACGGACAAGCGAGATTATTCTCCTTGGAAGAAACCCCAGCACTCCTCTTGCTCTCCTCCACTCAGTTGTATCACTTGATCATTGTATCCCTTCACTCAACACTCGAGTCAAGACCAACGCTCTTCGAGATAAGCCCTCGGTTTGAGGCTCACATCTACAAGTTAGCTCGTGATTGTCCTACTGGGTTAACCCCTTTGTGCTACAGGAACACCTACCGGAGAAGCAACTACTAGTGTGTAGTTGTGCTTCGTATCTGGATTGATTTGTTCTCCAGATCAGCACCTTTGGCGCAGTAGAGCTTAGGATGAAGAGTGGCCCTGACAGTAGTGGGAGAACAAGAAGCGATATCATATTAGGTTGTCTAAGGACAGGTATATATACTAATATGATGGTGCGCACAGACCATGTTTGGTCGTGTTTGATCCTAATGATCAAAGTGCGCAGTCTATAGTCCGGGCCAATTACACATCGTGATATCGTAACTCCGGACATGGATCACTGGTTCGGGATGGCTATACAGCGTCAACCGTAACCAGTTCTGGGAGTTGTGTGTTCGACTCCAACATTGGCACATAAAGTTTCAACACTTACAACCAGCCTTACTTGTCTAATCAACAAGTGAACCAAATGGATCGACTGTTACTGCTCAAGCATCAGGCCATTGATTCCAGAACTCGACACCGCGCTTCGCCATCCTGATGTGGCGCCACATATGAAGCGACCATAGGAATGATTTATACCGGTCCTTCAAACATGTTAGACCGATTGATTAAAAAATAATTAGAAGGCCGACCCACATTGACATTGGCCATACCGGTTGAATCCATTAGTTGTTCTATGCAGATGTAGTAGTCGTACAACGAAAGTTTTGATTGAAGGCTGAGTAATTGAGCTGACTTGAGCAGCGAAAATGTGCAGGCGGTTTGCGGATCGGTTGACATGGTGGGAAAGAGACATTGGCAAAGAAGTTGTTGAACCTGGGTTCTGTGGTCACCGGCCATGTTACACCTGCAGAACATGAGGTCAACAAGATGAATCCCATTGGTATGAAGGATGGTGAACGTTTTGGTACTCCGTTGGGGGTTCGTGCACGGCTGGACCAGGTGATGACCGAGCTCTCGGAGCAAGGACTTCTGAAAATATGAGCCATTCCATTTCTATTTCACCAACACATTAGAACTGTGCGCAACAGCCCACATAATGTGGGTAAACTCACCTCTATCACATGCAAAGGGTTGAAGGAGTGAACTCGGCTCATACAGCCTTCACAAAGGAATTGAACCACGAAACAATCAACACAATGGTACACACCTTCTTTGCGGCAGAGTTCACAATGGTCGTCAGTGAACATCCCCCGGCCTTCAAGTTGGATGGACTCTTTGAGGTAAGTCTCGTGTTCATCATCCACCCATAGCAGGAGCAGGTTATCCTAGTAACAATTAGTCTCCAAGCATCATGGTAGGTAAAAAGTGTGTACTTGGGCCATATAATACTCCCTGGCGATTTCCTCCTCACTACCATCATCCTCAAAATGCTCCTCACTGAAGTTTGCTGGGTCTGGATCAAAACCAAGTGGGTCGAACGGAGGAGCCTGAGGTTGGTGAACAGGGTTGATGGTTGTGGTGATGCATGCCCCCCCATGAGCCACGTGCTGGGAGACGGCAGCTAGTTTGGGCTTTAAGATACTGGGATCAATCTTCATGAGGGTCTGATTCCAGCAGCTGCAGCCCAGTCTTTGTATTTATTGTGCTTACTAGTTGGGCATGAATATATTGATTCCTGTTAGGGGTTAGGAATATATTTGTGAGTTCAGACTGTGTTCGTTCTTGGGTTCCAAGGGTATGGGCCATCAGCCATCAACTGTCAATGAGCGACTGGACCACTCCACCAGTTCCTGGTACCATAACCCTGGGAATTGGCTTCTCGGGGTGTTCCCCTCCCATCAAAATACATCTGGGAGGATGACCAAGTGTGGGAAATGCCTCCCCTGGCCCCCCCACCCCTCCGGATACCTATTTAGGCGGCCACACTAGCCACATTTGGTCAATATATTTTGATTAGCTTACCTAAGCATTATTTTACTGGGTGATTTGAAAAGCATGCACACAAAAATCTTCGAAATTAAATACAGGAAAAATACCAGGCCCTGCAGAACGTCAAACGCGCGCGATCCCACTATACGCGACCGCAAACGGACGAGAATTGAGAGAGATATGCTCGATTTTCGTACGGGTGCCGAGTGAGCATTTCCAGCTCACCGCGCGGATTGATGGGATTGATCGCGACTTCCTTTTTGGGAATGCGCGCAGTACCCGGGCTCGCCCCGGGTTGCAGCCCCTTTCCCTTGCGATTGGGGGCCACACAGGTAAGATAGGGCTTAGCCCTTTAGTATATTAACTATTGTAATGTATATCTAGGGTTTGAGACCATTCTGAGGTCACCCGGTCCAGGTCCGGTTACCCTCACCCCGAGGGGTGGGGGTATAAATCCCCCCGCGGCGGCCGCGTTATGTAAGCGATTGCTTAGCCCTTCTAGGGGTTTATTATACTCACAAACTCCAAGGGATTCCGCCCTTTTTGGCACGATTTGGTGAGGGTTTCCTCACCTCACCTCCCGGGTGGGTGGGGCGAAATTCGCTCGCCATGCCTCCCACAGGTAATCGTTGGCTTATTACTTTCAGACGTTTATTCTAATGATGTAGATGAAGGGAATCGAGCCCATTTCGGGCTTGTTTCGTGTGGTTTCTGACCCCCACTTCAGGGAGGTCAAAATCACAAAAATCGCGATTGCGCCCGAACGCGGTGTGCGTTCGTGTCGCCCTTTTGGGCAATCGTTCTGGTATCTATTTGCGATAGTATTATGCCCGCCTCGCCTAAACGCATCCAGGTTTGCCACCGTGGCAGATCTGCATGTGTTTTGGGGCCACTTTTGCTCCTGCACTAGGTATGTCGTTTCCCATCGTTTGGCATGGCACTCACACGTCTCAGACATTAATTAGAGTGGAATGACGCCCCTTGCATGTTGTTTGCAGCTCAGGGGGTGTTTGTGCACCCTCTTCTCTGCTAGGGATCCAGATCCGTCTCTGGAGTGCCTCAACTGCTTTACATGCGTGCAAGTGGCATTGGGGATTATATTCCCACTTATTCCTAAGGGATTTCGTGTAATTCTACGCATCTGAGGTGAGTACTCATCATTCTATCGATGTTTTTTGCTAAATCTCTCTCCCTCTCTCCAGCCTTTTCTACCCAACTTCCCACCTTGTATGGGCCAGTTCCTGGGTGGTATATACGTCTAGTATATGCTCCAGAAAGCGTTTGCGATAAGACCTAACAATCGGTATGTTATTTCGATTTTTATGTTTCATTCTCACCCTCAATACACCCTAGAAGGTTCCATTGTTTCAGTCGCATTTATGGTTGTTATTGGTATTAAGGATGTTTGTACTATGTCTAATACATGTTATATATTATTCCTAATGCTTTGATTATATACATATAATGATATTGGTGACCCTATGCAAGGGAGAAAGATGTGCTCAAAAACAGATGAGTTTCGCATGCTGAGAATTTTATCTACAACATTGCACTCTGAAAACATGTGCAATTACCTTACCCATTATAGCACTTTTGAAGGACAAAAGACCCAAAGGTGGTCCCCTCACTGGTTCTTAAGATACACTCTTGGGATGTGTAAACCTCATCAGAGGGGTGGTCAGAAATATCAGCATAAATACTGATCCATTTATTCCAGATTTATATATATACTCTATTTACATAGATACCACCCCATACCTACAATTACAGGGCACCTGGGCGAGTACTTCGAGCCCAGTGGGAAGTGAGTCTGGGGATCAGTGACCCGGGACCTGATCAGAAATGTTCCCACGATCGCTACCACATCTCAGAATTTTGGGTGCCAAAGTGATCGAAACTCGGACACATAGAATAAAATGTTAAAAGCTCATTTATTGATGGACTCCAGGACTACAAATAATGTATATGTTGAACTGGAGGCTTCCTTTAGCCCTATGATCCTTAGGTCACATGACCGGGTAACGCTAATAAGCGACCCGATGACCGGATCACGCTCTATAGCGACCCGAAGGCAGGACTATATTATATGGTCCATGCACCGTGATGTAGGAGATGATGCGGCCTTAAGCCTTCCATCAGAACATCAGTCACAATGTCACTCTGTGACCACAATAGATACCCTTAGATATATATACCCTAGGATATGGACCAGAATAGACAATTGCTCTTCTTCTCTTCTCCCCCACCAGCAATGCACCCAACACTCTCCTAAAGGTAAGACTTAGAGTACCTTGTGATAGTTTAGAATATACCACCATACCTGCTCAACAAAAGGGCTGAGCCCTATCTTACCTGTGTGTCCCCCAATCGCGAGGGGAAGGGGCTGTAACCTGGGGCGAGCCCGGGTACCACGCGTGTTTCCAAAAAGGAAGTCGCAATCAATCCCATCAATCCATGCGGTGAGCTGGCAATGCTCGCCTGGCACCTGTACAAAAATCGAGCATATCTCGCTCAATTCTCATCCTTTCAGGGCCGTGTTTAGCGGGATTGCCCGCATTTGACGTTCTGCAGGGCCTGGTATTTTTCCTGTATTTAATTTTGAAGATTTTTGTGTACATGCTTTTCAAATCACCCAGTAAAATAATGCTTAGGTAAGCTAATCAAAATATATTGACCAAATATAGCTAGTGGAGCCACCCAGGGGGTCACCCAGAAGGGGGGGATGCCAGGGGAAGCATTTCCCACGCTTGGTCATCCTCCCAGATGTATTTTGATGGGAGGGGAACATCCGGAGAAGCCCAGTGATGGATATTTCCCACAGTTGTGGCACCAGGTGTTGAAACGTTATGTGTCCAACTCAGAGTCATACTCACAACACTGCAGAACTGGCTAGGTCCATGTTCGCTTAACTGGTGTTACGATATCACAATGTGTAATTGGCCCAGTATAGACGTGCAGCTTGATCCTTATGATCAACCAAACAGAACCACACAAGGTCTGTGCGCACCATCATATTAGTATATATACCTGTCCTTAGACAACCTAATATGATATCACTTCTTGTTCTCATACCACAACCACCCATCACTCTTCAAGCTCTTCCCTCCTACAAAGGTAAGGTAGAGTACAATGTATATATAGAATATATATTTGCTCAACACCAGTGACCAAGCCTGATCACCCCGAGATAGTGGGACTCACCCCATCAAACCATTGCTTCTCTGGGCCTGAGGTGATGGGTTGAACGTCTCGTCTGGGGAACGCTGGGGAACCACAATTGCAATTGCCATCTGGGGGACAAACTAGATTTGTATTTTCAAACTCTAACTGGAACATTTAATTGGTAGGTCCTGCTTACTGACACAAACCTTTATATTAATTGGGCTGCAACTATTGGTACGTGCGCAGTTGTTCGCTGGATGTTGCGTATGTATTGTAGTGCCACCCGTGAATCCATATTTGTCCTTCCATTGCATGCAAATACCAGGTGTTGTCCCCATATGTATCTGTTAATGAAAAGTAAAAGTCCTTTGCGTAGATCACATAGTCACACCCCTCCTCCTACATGATGCATCAACTGGTGACTGAGACATGTACTAATGGCCGAAACCCCATACCGGTAGAAGAAAGCGAGTGTGTAGGGTACAGGCCTTTGCTTGTGTTAATGTTGCTGGGGAGGGTACACAATGTCAATAAATCTGCCAGCAACGGTGGTGTGAACAACAATACATTGGGTCTATGTAAGGGACACGCGCATGAATCAGTTTAAACCAATATCCGGAATACCCTACAGGTTTGACTATCCGTACTTGTCTACCAACCATGTTCGATGGCTTGTACCCTGTGCTCGCAAAGCGGTGAGAGTTATTTGTGCTTGAGGGCAAGCAAGCTTGGGTCAGATCAGTGCCGGTGTCCAAAGTTCAGAGGTGTGATGTAACTACTGATGTGGAAGTATTCAGGAGGTGTGTGGAGAAAACGGGAGGTTTGATAAAGAGAAAAACGACAAGGGTAGTCTGAGGTTATGAGAATACCTGCAAAGGATACATTGTGACTTGGGGGGGGATTGGTGAGATCATCAGTACAGAGGGGCAAAGATATCCGCAAAGGATACATTGCAGCCCAACGGGACATCAGCGAGATCGTGAGGATGGCATGAGGTGAGGATATCTGCAAGGGATGCATTCTGACTTGGTGGGGAACCAGCAGGATAGCGAGGGTGGTTTGAACCAGTGTAGATCTCTGTAAGGGGTGCATCATGACCAGTAGTGGATTGGTGAGATCAACAATATGAAGGAGTGAAGATATCCACAAGGGATATATAGTGATCCGGCAGGGAATCTGTGAGATTGTGAGGACAGTACAAGGCAGCAAGGCTATCTACGAGAGATATGGTGTCATTTGGTGGGGAATCGGCGGGATGGTGAGGCTGGTACAAACCTGCAATCTGTAAGGGATACGTCATGACTTTGTGGGAATTGGTGAAAACAGCATGAGGTGGCAATGGTATCCACAAAGAATAGGTCGTGACTTGGTGGGAAATCTGTCATGTTGTGCAGTTGATCCAGGGCATCAAAGATATCTATTACAAGGATTCTGGATGCAGGTTGGAATGCACAGGAAACTGTAGAGTAGATCGTGTTGGTGGGGAAGATCGGTTCCATTGGGGCAGTACAAAATTTTGTATACTGAAGGAAACAGAGTATTTGAGTACATTATGGCCCTGTCCCTCGCAATATGGCCGCGGAGAGAATGGTACTGGTGTATGGACCCAGGGATAACTGAAGCCCAAAGTGAAGTTGATCGAGCACCAAAGACTTCGCCAGCACATCTATCACCCCCAGCTCCTGCTCCGTCAAACTGTTGAAGTATCTTCAGAGGCCATGGGGAAATGGAAGAGACACACTCAGAACGTTGTCAAGGTTGATCTGGGGGATTTAATCTTCACAAAGAGTCAACTGCTTCCGGTTCTCGTTCAGCACTTGTCGAAGGATGGCCGTCGAATTGAACAAACTGTCCACCAAATCCCAGCACTGCAACCTAATCCACCCCCTCTTGCTTTCGACCCATGTCCAGTGGCCATAGAAGACAACAATGCCATATTCCCCGACATCGAGCCTCCTGGTGGGGAGAATGGGGGGGACCATGTATGTTCATGTTTCTTTCCTCTTTTCGCTGTTCCTGATGGGTCTGTTGGTTATAGTTGGATCCACTTCAGGTATGGGGCATGGAACACGACATGTATCTTCAAGAATTTGTCTTGTTGGAAGGGTGCATGGAATACGGCCATGGGATGTGCCATATTTGTTTGAACTCTGGTACACGCACTCTAGGCTCATACCATTGTCTGGATTGTTATGGCGGGCCACTGTGCTGCAACATGTGTATTGTTGCGCAGCACGCATACAATCTGTTTCACAGAATTCAGGTGTGTTTATAAGTATGATACAGAAGTTCTTGTTCCACTAACATGTTCGTAGAAATGGACAGGAACCTTTTTCAAGAAGAGTAGCCTCTGAAAGGCTGGTCAAATTGTACAGCTTGGCCATTGTACTGGGGATGTGTGTACAAACCCTAGCGACCGTCCGTTCACCGTCATTCACACAAACGGTATTCACCTTGTTGACATCCGGTTTTGTGCCTGCGACCAGGCTAGTAACCATGGCAGTCACATCCAGCAACTTCTACAACGCCGACTGTTCTCCGCCACAACAACGGATCCGCAAACTGGAGCCACTTTTGCTCTCCTTGAATCTGCCCAGGTCCTCAGCGTCCAGTCAAAGCTATCCTTGTATGATTACTACATCTCAATCGAGACTCTGACTGATGCAACGCATACCTCTGGTGTGAAGGTACATATTTGATGATACTGAAGTTAATTGTCTGATGTGGACATGAAGGGTTGTTACCAAGAGTTCCTGCGTATGCTTTGAATGTGGCGCCACTTGCGACTTCTGAAGTGAGGTGGGAGGGTTCATGCACCAACTGGTGTTGACAGCACTTCCCCAGGGGAGCTCACTGTCATGTGCCCTGCCTGCCCTCATCCGACTATCAACCTGCCAGCAAACTGGACCTCTGCACCAAAGGAATCCGAGTATGTGCTCACCCCCCCTGACTCTGCATGTCCTCACAACATTTCCGAAGATATCTCTACTATCAGGCCTTCGGAATCGATGCATGCTTCCATTTCAAACGACGTTAAATTTCCAGTTATGATAAGGATCCAGAACTTGGCCCAGGGTTTGCATATATGGTCGCATGGGAGCCATACCATCAGCACCTTCTTCAACGGGCTAATCAGAACAACGTAGGTGGATGCCCCATCCGCTCAGGCTCCCATCTAACTTCTGTCTAGATTAGCACATGTTCGGGGTTATCTGCGGTTGAACACGCCAATACAAAGTTCTCAAAGGGGTATGCGACAACAGGGATTGTGTGCACCATGTGCAGCCACGAGTTTGTTCTCCCAGAGGGTGCCGGTCAGCTCCAAAAAGGGGAGAGGTTTGTCTTGTTTCAACCTCCATATTTATCACTGTCTTAGTTTGTTTCAGGTATGCAAACGTTGACTATGTCGTTGTCAGGAGTACAAAGCACAACCTTGAGCTGAAGAAGATTGCGTTGTACGACATCATGTGCCAGTGGTTGAAAAACCTTCAAAAACAACTGTTGGAGTTCCCACTAGATGGTGCAGAGAGTTTGGATGACAAGATCGTCGCTCGCGTGGTGCCCAAGTTCCACCTCGCCGCCCACCGTCAGGAATGTCATGCGGATTACTCGCTCAACTATGAGCCCGGCGCAGGTCAAAGGGACATGGAAGGTCCTGAGCGGACATGGTTTGGACTACAGGGTGGAGGGAGTACCAAAGATCAAGGCCCCGGGTATTGGAGTGACGCGATGGATGACAAACTCAGCCATTGGAACTGGTCGAAACTCGTCCGTCTCGGTACATACTTTTATTTGCTGCCCTCTGATATTGAGTACCAGCATCTAATGCTGATTGTAGGTCCATTGTTGGCCAAGGAGTACCTGAATGCAGTCCAGCAGGCTAAGTTACACGAGGAAGAACTGGGACTGATTAACGAAGATCTGCCCATTGCACTTGTTGCTTTGTGGAAGGCAATGATCACAACGTGGGAGAACGACAGAAGCTCTCCAAACCCATATTATACACCTGCGATGAGTATAGAAACCAATGCTTCAATAGGGTTTCTCTGATCTCTAGCTGCAGAGGCCTCTGAAACTGAGGTAAGGCAATGCCTTACACTTGAAGAGGAGGAGGAGCAGGCGAGATTGGGGACAAGTGGTCCTGACTGTTTTATGTGCACAAAATTTCTTCTGTACGGCCTGGACTTTGAACACAACCAGTATGTTCCCTTTGTTTTCTGCTAAGCTCTGGTGGCTAACATATTGCAGACAAAAGCTGTATGCCACCATTGCACAATACAACCATTCTGAGCTCCCAGTCAGTGTTGTCAAGCAGCGTACGGCCATATGGTGTCAGGTGGCCAAGTTCCGCAACCTTCAAGTCGTGTACCAGCCAGAGTTAGTGACTGTGGCCACATCCCCCGATGACGATGTTGTGGACACCCCGTTACACCTTCCATCCTCCCTGCCCCCCGAAGCACATGTGAATTGTGCTTCCAAACTCATTCTGATGGAGAAAGAACTCCGCCTCAGCCAATGTCAAGATGCGCTTTCATCTCTCCGACTTCATCTCCACTCAAAATCCCGACTGCTCAAGGACAAGTATGTGAATGTCTGCCACCAGGGCCCCAACACCAAGTCTCGAGAGTTGCTCAACCAAGTTTCAGCCAGAGTTTTAGCCTGCGCAGACAAGTACCGTGTTGCACATTCAGCTCTTGACGCACTTGATCCTGACCCCATGGCCTCATGGTGCCACGAACTCCTTGTCTTACAGGCAAAGGACGTTCATGGTATGTCTGAGCCCAAACAATCTGACCACCCGGATCCCGAGCATGCAAATGCCATTGGAACTAGGACACTACTCGGCGGAGGGGTATTCCCTCAAAGTGGTCAGACGTTGTCATGGATTTGGAGGGGTGTGCCTGCAGGACCCAAGGGAGCCACCAGATACAATGAAGGTATGTTTGCCTTCTGACTCCCTTCTGTTCTAACAATTTTGTATAGCATACTGGCTCGAGTGGTCAAAATCTCATGCCTGATGCAAGCAATGGTGTGAGGAAGTCAAACTACTCAAGGAAGAGATGCGATGGACCCTCGAGTTTCTCAAATGGAGGTCCTCAAACTGGTTGGCCATGGCCTCTTCGTCTGCGCTCAATGAGCTGCGCCCTTCTCCACTTGTTCTTGAGGGACTCACCACCTATGCCTTTCGACAGGCTAAAGTCTTTCTCTCCCTCTACAATCACTTCTTGTCACTTTGGCGTGGTTTCACAGCGCTGGATGGCTCAGCTGATCAACCACAATCCATTCCCATGCAAATTGAAGATGCAATGCAGGGCGTTGATGGGGGAGATATCTAGTTTGTTGATAGGAAGAACTCTCCCAGTGGACCTTCTCTCTCTGACCCCCATTCACAAATAGCTTGCTTTATTACCACTTGATCTTGATTGTATTCGTTCACCCCGATGATGTTTGTGTAATTTTTATGATCCTACATTCTCACGATTGCAAAGGGACGTCCTGGGGGCTGCCGGATAGGGCGTCTAACCTGGGGGTGTGGTAAGCAACCGAACTGGGACGGTGTGCCCATTAGGATAAGGGCCTCTAGGCGCCGGGACAGCCGCGAGACCAAAAAACCTAAGTTGACACCCCCTTGGTGGTGGCTGCAGGATCTGGTGTGCGGTACAATTTCATTGATGAGTTATTGGCTTTAGTACATACAAAGGGCTCTGTCTATCCTTTTTTTCACAAGAGCTTGCGTCTATGCTCAATAAATTGAGTTTGAGGTGAACAGCACAAGACAACGAGGGCCAAATAGGTGTAAATCAGCTAAGCCTTACACCTGTTTTAGTTGCAATAAAGGTTTCCTGAACACAGCCAGGCCTAACGATGCAGTCACGTGCAATTGAAGAATTTCTATCAGCACACCAGGTGATGATGACAGCCAAAAGCGCGACAACTCCGATAAAAAGCGTGTAGTTTGCTAGGTATATATTGGGGAGATAATCCCCTAAAAGGGATAAGAACTAGTGTACCACAGGCAGCTGAAATCGTGAATTTTTGGTGGGCCGGTTCGTGAGGTGAAGAGAACCAGATCTTCACCAAATCAAATGAATCGCACGCCATATGGTAGATGTTAGTTAGTAGAGTGATCCCTCAAAAGGAAGAAAAGTGAATGTACTGGGGGCAGCCGCAATCGTGAGTTTCCTGTGAATGAAGCATGAGGCGAGGTTGGTCAAACCACCACCAAAGCAGACAAGACATACATTTCCAGGTAAAAAATAGCTAGTAAAACAAACCCCCAGAAGAGATGAGGGTAAAAATATTGGAGGCCCCCATAATCGCGAGTTTTCTGCCTGCTGGGCGCGAGGCGATGTCGGTCAAATTGCCACCGAATCAGATGAGGTGTACGTTGTCTAGTAGACATCAGTTGTTAGAATGATCCCACAAAAGGGATAAGGATGGGAATACCGGGGACCACTGCAATCACGGATTTTCTGTGCACCAAGTGCGGGGTGAGGCCGGTAAAATCACCGCCAATTCAAGAGAGGCGCACTGCATCCAGTAGACGATAGGCAGTAAAATAATCCCCCAAAAGGGATAAGGGAAAAACACCAAGGGCCCCCGTAGTCGTTGGTTTTCTGCCTACTGGGCATGAGGGGAAGTCGATCAAATCACCGCCAAATCAGATGAGGAATATATCATCTGGTAGACACCAGCTAGCAGAATGATCCCCCGAGAGGGATAAGGATGGGAGTGCCAGGAGCCCCCACAATCACAAAATTTCTGCATACCTGGTATGCAGTGAAGTCAATCAAAACACGGCCAAATCCAACAAAGCGCACGTCATCTGGTAGAAATTAGTTAGTAGAATGATCTGCAGAAATGGAAGGCAATGAATGTACCAAAGGAAGCTGCAATCATGAATTTCCTGTGTACTGGGTTCAGGGCGAGGTCTGTCAAATCACTGCCAAACCGGACAATGCATACCTCATCTTGTAGATATAAATTAGTAAAACAATCCTCTGAAAGGGATAAGGGTGAAAATACCAGGGGCCCCTGCAATCACAAGTTTTCTGCCTGCTGGGCATGAGGCAACGTCGATTGAATCGCTGCCAAATCAGACAATGCATACGTTATCCGGTAGACATTAGTCAGTAGAATGATCCCACAATAGGGATAAGGATGGAAATACCGGGGGCTGCCGCAATCATGACTTTTCTGCGCACTGAGTGTGAGGTGAGGTCGGACAAACCTCTGCCAAATCAGACAAGATGTGTGTTGTCTGGCAGATGGTGGCTGGCAAAATAATCCCCTGAAAGGGATAAGGGTGAAAGTATCGGGGGCCCCCGTAATCATGAATTTTCTGCCTGCTGGGTATGAGGTGACGTCGATCAAATTGCCACCGAGTTGGGTGAGGTGTATCCCGTCTGGTAGGAATTTGTTAGTAGAATGATCCCCTAAAAGGAATAAGGACGGGAATGCCAGGGGCCCTTACAATCACGAAATTTCTGCCTGCTGAACGCAAGGCGACGTCGGCCAAACCCCTGCCAAATCAGACAAGGTGTGTGTTGTCTGGTAGATAATAGCTAGCAAAATCACCCCCCGAAAGGGATAAGAGTGAAAATGCCAGGGGGCCCTGGAACCACCAGTTTTCTGCCAGCTGGGCATGAGGCGATGGTGGTCAAGCTGCTGCCAGATCAGACAAGGTAGACATCATATGGTAGATATCAGTTAGTAGAATGATTCCAGAAAAGGGGGGAAGGTGAACCTAATGAGGGCGACCACAATCGTAAGTTTCCTGGGTGCCGGGCGCGAGGTGGGGTCAGTCAGGTCACTGCCAAATCAGACAATGCATACCTTGTCTGGTAGATATCAATTAGTAAAACAATCCCCTGAAAGGGATAAAGGTGGTAATACCGGGGGCCCCCGCAATTGCAGGTTTTCGGCCTGCTGGGTGCGAGGCGACGTCAGCCAAATCGCTGCTGAATTAAATGAAGCATATGCCGTCCATTAGACATTAGTTATTAGAATCATTCCCCAAAAGGGATAAGGGTGTGAATACCAGGGGCCCCCGTAATCGCGAATATCACTGGGGGCAAGGGGTGGTGTCCTGGGCTGGTACATCACAAGTACATCACAAGGACATGGACAAAGTACCAGGCAAAAACCCACCTGGTACATCTCAAGTCCATTCAGAATTTTCCCAACCAGTTTCCCTGCAGTGTTCCTGGGTCAGGAAATGGTCAGTACATTCACAGTGTTCCAGATCATGTGACCAGGGTGTCCCCATCAGGAACACCATGGGGACATTCAAAATTTTCCCAAAGAAAGTACCCAGAATTTTCCTGAGTGGTACATTCAGAATGTCCTTGAAATTCCACCCATGGTAAACCACTTTCAGTAAATTTTGGGTAAATTTTGGGGAAATGCTGGGTACATTCAAAATGTCCCCAGTTTTCCAGTTTCCTGGAGATGTCCTTGCAGTGTTCCCAGAGTTTACCCAAAATTTACCAAAAGTGGTGCACCATGGGTGGAATTTCAAGGACATTCTGAATGTACCACTCAGGAAAATTCTGGGTACTTTCTTTGGGAAAATTTTGAATGTCCCCATGGTGTTCCTGATGGGGACACCCTGGTCACATGATCTGGAACACTGTGAATGTACTGACCATTTCCTGACCCAGGAACACTGCAGGGAAACTGGTTGGGAAAATTCTGAATGGACTTGAGATGTACCAGGTGGGTTTTTGCCTGGTACTTTGTCCATGTCCTTGTGATGTACTTGTGATGTACCAGCCCAGGACACCACCCCTTGCCCCCAGTGTATTCGGCAGGCTGTGTGCGGAATGAGATCGGTAAAATGTTTGTCAAATCACGCAGGAGACATCCGGGACCGTATAAAGGGCCTGTGAGAATGTTTCTATTCAGTTGTACAGCAGTGGCGTACCTGCATCGGCCACAATTTCAATTTCGTCCGCCCATCCCTTGGAACCGGGATTATAAATCCGGGGTGGTGCGGCCCCAAAACCATCGGAATAGCTAGCGCGAACTCTGACCTGGAGGGACCACAGTCACAGGAGGGAGGGTTCGTGTGGTTGAACCACCGTTACTTAATCTGGACCGGAGGTGTTGCAAGTGTGGGAACTGATCATGCCATACACTTGGTCCAGATCCCTAATCCTAGATTTGATCGCTATGATTGTTCCTGGTGTCTGATCATAGCCGGGTTTACATTTGTATAAGTAGCAGGCATGAACTATTGTAAAAGCGGATCTGACAGCCACTTTTGCATTTGGGCAGATGCCAATTGGCCTCACTTTTGTAAAAAGTGAGCCATAGCTGCTGGGATTGCAGGTGGATGTAAGGGGAGGAAGCGGAAGGGGCAAGGGAGGAGGACCGATGGGAGAACTGTGACAGATGAGCATCGTGTGGATGATTTTCCCACAAATTCAATGCCACCAGGCGACGTTAGTGGCCCTATGTGCGGCGGGGAAGGGGAAGGGGAGGGAGAGGGATGGCGGCGGACAACAGAGGGACAGGGCGGGTTAAGGAAGCATGATGGCGGGCTTCGAGGGACATTTCCCACGATTGCTGCACCCGCGCACCATCAATAGAAGTGGGCCCCATTGGGAAACCGAGGGTACCCCGCCCCGCCCCAAAAATGTGACGGAAAATGCATGGGAACTACCCAGGGGGCTTGCTGGGAATTGACGGTCGGATTTTGGTGACCCATGCTTCCCACTGGCTCAGTGTCATTGAGTGACACCATTGGCATGGATTTTATGTAAATCTTGATGAACACAGCTGACTGGACAGAGGGCTTTCTGCCGTGGTCGTCGTGGTGATCCACTGACTGGGTACATGGTGTCAGGTGGTTTGCCCTTCCAGCAGCGACCTTCGTCATCAGAGGGTGGTCGACCAAGGATGTCTAGAGGATTGTCCTGTAGTGACTCCTCCCAGAGCGGAGAGTCCAGGTCGTCTGGGGGAGTTGCCTGAGCATGGTCTGCCTAGTAGGTATGAGGTGGAGAGGGTCTTGCTAGGGTATGACATCCTTAGATGGTCTTCCATCAATCTTGGTGTCTGGTCATGAAGTGTGAATTGTGAAAAGAATAAAGAATGTGGTGTGGTAATAAGAAAAAGGTCCAAAAGATGTAGAGACATAGGGAAAAAGGAATCCGAAAATTGTGCACGATGACATAGATGTTACCTCAATAGGAACCTCCCTAGTCCTGGACAAACCACACTTCACACTTGCAGACCTGATCCTAGAAATGTTTGTTATCAACCAAGGGACTAAACACCCCCAGGAAACAAATGAGCCTACAGTGCCTCCACACATCCTCGAAGCTCCATGGTGAACTGCTCCTCTGCCAACCAAAGCTTCTCCAAGTTTCCCAGACGGTCACCAAGTTCCCTGTTCTGATGGATGACATTGTCCATGTCTAAAGCCTGCCTCTTGAAGGCCTCCTCCATCTCCTTACACTTGGCACATTCTTGATGGACCTATAGAAGGAAAGATTGGTTTAACATGCCAACAAATATTGTCACGAACTCAAGATTTAGTCAACCAAATCAAGGAGATCACAATTGAGATTTGTGACATAAAGGAGAGGAACAAAACTAAATTGCATTCTCGAGGAGGTAATAATACAATCGGTGTTCGCAACCACAGAACGAATGGTCTTCCACAAGAAGATCATGCAGTACATGGCGAGGATGTTGTACACTACGGGGACAATGAACAAAGCATCCATCTTGTACCTGACAATAAGAACACCCAAGAACATTGTGCTCCAACTCAATACCCTGCTCTAGCAAAATCCACTGCATCACTTCCACTGCCTCCTGAACTCTGTCCCTCATTACCAAGTAATGGAAGTCCTTCAACGACGACTTCAAAGACTCCTCCTTGGTCAACTTCGCCAAGCGATCCCGTGTCTCCTGAGAATGAGGGAGGCAACGTTGCCGAGGATGGAGAGGTTGATCCTCCTTGGAAGACAATGGTGAACTCCTCTTGCGACAGGAGCGACGGCAGCTCTGGCGTTGAGTGTAAGGAGGTGGAGTAGTAGACGCTGTCGATGGGGGAAGGGGAAGATTGGGATAAGACCGAGGGGGACTGAGACTCAAGCGAAGGGAGGGAAGAGGGCGTCCCTGGTCCATCCTCTCCCTGAGAGACAAACGGCTCATCGATGTCATCGCATGAGCAAGTTCCTGTGGGAGGGACAAGTCCACATCCCGAGAGGTCCCCAATCTGTGCAAGCAAAAGACCAATAGGATTCCAATGAGATTCCACGTAATGCATCAACATCGCGTGACTCATTACTGACTGCATGCGGACATCAGACAACACTTTTGACAAATCAACAACCCCTCACCTCAACTGGAGATTGGTCTCCTCCAACCCTCCGATGTGTTTCTCCATACGATAGAGACGACCTTGATGCTCGTCGGTGATGGAGATAAGACCAGAATGAAGTTGACCGGCAACTTCCTCGTTCATCCTAAGGGCGACAACCTCGGAGATTACCTGAGGTAACTCGGTAGGAGGGTGCTGGTAGATGGCTGGTAGATGCGTTGACCAGCACGATAAGATAGATCAATCTAAATGCAAGGGTAAGCTCATGACAAATCCATGAACGCTTCACCACATGTACCAGTTCATCCGTATCGGGGACATAGAAGTCCAAGTTGTCCATACCCCATACCTTGTTAAACGAAGCAGAAGGGGTGGGGAATACAATGTTGATGGGCATGATGATAGAAGGGAGGATGGTGAGCAGAGTAGGTATCACGAACTAACGATCTAGTTGATCAAATCAAACAGATCGTTATTGAGATTCGTGACATAAAGGAAAGAAGAAAACATAAAACAAATTCATTGAAGGTATATAATACAATCAATGTTCACAACCGCACTGGGAATGGTCCTCTACAAGAAGGTCATGAAGCACATGACGAGGATGATGTACACTACAAGGACAATGTACAAAACGTCCATCTTGTACCTGACAATATGAACACCCAAGAACATTGTGCTCTAACTCAATACCCTTCTCCAGTAGAACCCACCGCATTGCTTCCACTGCCTCTTGTACTCCATCCCTCATCACCAAGTAATGAAACTCCTGAAGGGAGCCCTTCAAGGAAGCTTCGTTGGTCAAAGTCGCCAAATGAGCCCGAGTCTCCTGGGATCGTGGAAGGCAATGCTGACGAGGAGAGCGATCCTCCTTGGAGTAAAACGAATCCTTCTTGGAGCGGTTGTGACGACGACGTTGGCACGCCTTGTAAGAAGGCGGGGGTGTAGTAGACCGAGTCGATGGGGGAGGAGGAGACGGACTCAAGTGAGGGGACAGAAGAGGGGCTGGAAGGTCCATCCGCTCCCGAAGTGACAACGTCGACATCATGGAGGTCGCAGTAGTTAGGAGCGGGGGGGAAGAGTCCACAGGAGGATCGGCCGCCAATCTGTTCCAACAAAGCACCAATAGGAACCCAGTGAGACTCAATGTAATGAGTCAGCAAAGCTTGACACATTACTGACTGGTGTTGACATTCCGCCAAAGCCTCCGCCATGGTATCCTGCCTCCTTCGCATACCATGAATCATCATACCCATACCATCCACTTGCTTCTCTAACTCCCAAATACGAGCGGCCTGAGCATCTTGAATGGCGATGGTGTTAGAATGAAGTTGGCCGGCAACTTCCTCGTTCATCCTTAGAGCGATCACCTCAGACACCACATGGGAGAGCTCTGTAGGGGGATGCTGGTAGATGCTCTCACCAGCACAATAAGACAAATTAATCTAACATGAGGTCAGCTTCAAATAAACCTTGAATGCTTCACCACACGTACCAATGGGTCAGAGCCATCGTGGAAATCCTTATTGTCCATACCCCATACCTCTTCATGAGAGCTAAGGGGCATGGCAAGAGTAACGTTGATAGTATTGGAAGACATGGTCGACGAGGGGAAGAACTTTAAGAAGGGAGGATGGGAGGATTGATGGGGGGAAAGGAAAAGCGAACTGAAGAAAAGAACCAGACATCGCCCAGGTATAAATAACAATAAGGAACCCTAAACCTGAATTATCAGATCTTAGATTCCATCAAACCCTTCTATCAAATATATCCCGATTAGTCCATAATTGGAGGGGAGTTTTAGATCCGGGGATTTCTCCCTGAAACACCATCAAACTTCTCAGAAGACACAGCCCCATCAATGCGCAGCCCCACCATCAATCAGAAAAGAAGTTCCCCATTAGAAATCGAAAATTGAAGGATGTTCCGGTTATCAATTGGAAATCAGAAAGTTCCAGAAGTATCAGAATGACTCATTATTAGACGCCTCCAAGGGAGAGTAGAACTTAGCCACAGAAAGTATTAGATCATGTGACCAGGATCTGGGAGTATATAAGGATGAGCCCCTCCGGCTCTCTTTTCCCCTTATCCTCAATCTTCTCTGTAACCTCTACTCCAACCAGTGAGTTGGATACTTTCCAATAAACCGTTTTACCCTTCATATTGCCATACTTAGCAGGAGTCTCCTGCTAGTGTATGTTACCGCCCACTCTCCCAAACCCCAATCTCCTCTCCCCTTTCCCTCTCCCTCCAATCGAAGACATAAGGCCTTATTTGTGGAGTCAACGCTTGCTGACAAGCCTCAGTGTTAACCAGACCAGAGGCCAGCTCGTGCACTGTCCCTACTATAAACCCTTTTTGTCGTTGGATTCAGGAGCTCCCTCCCCACCTTTCCTCGCTACCGCCGATCACTACTTCGAGTGGAGATCCATCTATACTAACCACACCCTCGCTGTCGTTACTTTCATAGTACACCCAGCTTACTCTCAAGAGAAACCTCAAGTTCTCTTCGATAAACACCCAGTCTTTTTCTGTGAGTCTTGCATCATTAGTTGGTGGGACCTACCTACGGCATTACCTGGAGAAGTCGTTGCTTGGTTACAACAACAAGCGGATATCTACCCTCACCCTCAGGAAGAGAGCTTTTGGTTATTCTCCCACGCCCTTGCAGATTTTGTTGACAAGTTCTGGAAACCTGTCTTCCCCTACGACTATAACTCACCCAACCTCAGACCCGACCACGCTCCACGACTTCCCCTCACCCCTAACCACCCATCGATTACTACACCTCTGGTGTCCAGCGAACAGTAAGCAGGCACCATCCCTGACAAATATGTTGAACCAGCTCTCCCACCTCTTTCTCTAGGACAGCAATACAACCAAGCAACCAACTGCTGATGGAAGAGGCATGATGCATCTCCAAGCTGGTAGCAATACTCCTCCCCCTTGTTGACATACCAGGCTCACACCGCTCACTGGTGTTCTGCACACCCAGGGTGATCAAACAATCTAACACCCTATCCCTCTTCGGCTGCAACACCCTATGCTCACTCTGAATGCAAGCAGTCTGGATAGCAGTCCCCCACAAGAAATCCTCATTGTACAAGTCGCTCATGGGGTTATCAATGTAACCTGCCCCCTCTCCATCCAAACGATCAATAATAGTGGTAGGCATCACCCCTGACATGACCCATACAGAGGCAGATAATGACAACACATTTTGAAAAAATTTTGGCTGTGAGGTGCAGGTATGAATGGGTGTTCTGGACAAATTTTCAGCAAAATCATTGGGATTTTCACCCATCCCCAGTGAACACTAATGATCACCTGTTATAACTAGTGATCACTCCTCATCACTGGTGATGAATGGTGATATTCAGTGATGATAAGTGACAGGCAGTTACCTTGAGTGATGAGTATCACTGATGATTAGAGTGATAATGAGTTATGAAAAATCTTGTATTTCTTTACATCCCTGACCATCACTCACTGTCACCCACCATCACCAAATGTGTACAGCCATAACCATGATGGCCCTTTGCCACTCACAGGAGGACTTGCACCCTGAGAAATTCATTCTCTATGTTCAGTCCAGTATGGCAAGCATTCAGGGATACTTCTTTCTAAGGTAAACCTAATTGCCCTTTACTCTGACCACATAACTTAGAGCACAATGTTCTATAGCTCCCCCCAGTTATAACCCTCTCCTCAATCAAATCAATCCATACTTACTCATTTTGTTATCTTTTCCTCACAATATTGACCACACCCTAGAAATGATGGCAAGTGACCAGGAGTGATGGGTTGGGATAAAGGTTGGAAAGTGATCATGAGTGATCACAAGTGATAACCTGTACTACTGAGTGAAACAAATATTGGCCATCAGAATGCTGATTGACAGTCACTCAATTTCACTGGCTATCACTGGTGATCTCCAGCGATAACCGTGATAACTAGTGATAACTAGTGGTAACCACAAATCACTTGTGATCATGTTTTTGGATACAATTTTGTCCAGAGAACCCCTTCATATGCAGGACCCAGGGGAATGACTGGCAGTCTCACCTCAGATGTGAAATCAATGTTTTTGAACTCAGTTCAAACTCATGCAGGAGTAGCATATGACAAAAATGTAGTTTTAATGGATCATTTTGATCTGCATTTTAGCTCCAATCTCCATCAGAAAATCATGTCATTCCATTAGTATGGGATCCTCAAGTTTTTTGTCAATGAGCGACCGCATTTCCAGACAAGAGCAGAAATGTGGTCACTCAACCGCATTTCTGCTCTTGGCTAGAAATGCGGTTGCTCAACCGCATTTCTGTTCTTGCTTGGAAATGCGGTTGAGCAACCGCATTTC
>Ga0307517_10003465_pt1 | contig 24540 bp, 21 predicted proteins | sample 23_EM_MG_FD_194515 | JGI IMG/M metagenome (GOLD analysis project Ga0307517, IMG submission 194515) | Populus trichocarpa ectomycorrhiza microbial communities from riparian zone in the Pacific Northwest, United States - 23_EM | ecosystem: Host-associated > Plants > Roots > Unclassified | place... | reverse complement strand
GCCGGCGCGGCGACGCCGACATCCTGTTCGTGCACGACCAGGCGGCCGAAGAGAAGTTCGTCGCCGAGGGCTTCGGCCTGGCGCGGCGCCCGGTGATGTACAACGATTTCGTGCTGATCGGCCCGGCTGCCGATCCGGCCGGCGTGAAAGGCAAGGACGTGATCGCCGCGCTCGGCAAACTCGCCGGCTCGAACGCCGCGTTCATCTCGCGCGGCGACAAGAGCGGCACGCACGCCGCAGAGCTGCGCTACTGGAAGAGCGCCGGCGTCGACGACCCGGCGTTCAAGTCGCCGGCGCGCCCGTTCGACTACCGCGCCTGCGGCTGCGGCATGGGCCCGGCGCTGAACATCGCCGCGAGCGCCGACGCCTACGTGCTCGCCGACCGCGGCACCTGGCTCGCGTTCAAGAACCGCGGCGCGCTCGCGGTGCTGGTCGAGGGCGACACGCGCCTGTTCAACCAGTACGGCGTGATCGTCGTGAACCCGGCCAAGCACCCCCACACCAAGACCGAACTCGCGCAGGCGTTCTCGGACTGGGTCGTCTCGGCCGACGGCCAGGCCGTGATCGCCGGCTACAAGATCGGCGGCGAGCAACTCTTCTTCCCGAACGCGACCAAGCGCTGAGATGACGGGCCCCCACGTCACTTCGCTCCTGCCCCCCGAGGGGGCGCTCAGCCGCCTGGGGGCGGCCCGGCGGCGTCTGACTAAACTCACCCCATGATCGACAAACAGGACATCACCGGCCTGATCCTGGCCGGCGGCCGCGGCAGCCGCATGGGCGGTGTCGACAAGGGCCTGCAGAACCACGCCGGGGCGCCGCTGGCGATGCATGCGCTAATGCGCCTGGCGCCGCAGGTCGGGCAGGTGATGATCAACGCGAACCGCAACCTGGGCGCCTACGAGGCCTTCGGCGTCCCGGTCTGGCCAGATGCGACGTCCGACTACGCCGGCCCGCTGTCGGGATTTCTGGCCGGGCTGGAGCATTGCGAGACGCCTTACCTGGTGACCGTGCCCTGCGACTCGCCGCTGTTCCCCGACGACCTGGTGCAGCGGTTGGCCGCGGCGCTGGCCGAACACGATGCCGAGATCGCGATGGCCGCGACGACCGAGGGCGACGCACTGCAGGTGCAGCCGGTGTTCTGCCTGATGAAGACCGAGCTGCTCGAAAGCCTGATGCGCTTCACGCAGAGCGGCCAGCGCAAGATCGACAAATGGACCGCGCAGCACCGCTGCGTCGACGTGGCATTCGACGACGCCCACGCGTTTGCGAACGCCAACACGCTGGCTGAGCTGCAACAGCTGCAGATCCCATGAGCCGCCCGCTGCCCCCGTCGCTGCAAGAGATCGCCTCGTGCGTGAGCGGCTACGATCCGAACGCGCTGCCGGTCGCGCAGGCGCAGGAGTTCATCGCACGCCTGGTGCCGCGGGTGCAGGCGGTCGAGAAGCTCGCGCTGCGCAGCGCGCTCGGCCGCGTGCTCGCGCGCGACATCGTCTCGCCGATCGCCGTGCCCTCGCACGACAACTCGGCGATGGACGGTTATGCGCTGCGCGCCGACGACCTCGCGCCTGATGCGCCCACCGTGCTGCACGTCGTTGGCAGCGGCTTCGCTGGCCAGACCGACCTCGCCAGCGCACGCGCCGGCGAGTGCGTGCGCATCATGACCGGCGCGGTGATGCCGGCCGGGCTGGACACGGTCGTGCCGCAGGAGTTCGTCAAGCTCGACGGCGACCAGGTTCACATCCCCGCAGGCGTGGTGCGCGCCGGCGACAACCGGCGCCTCGCCGGCGAAGACCTGGGCCGCGGCGAGGTGGCGCTGGCCGCCGGCCGCGTGCTGCGCCCGGCCGACCTCGGCATGCTCGCGTCGCTCGGCCAGGGCGAGGTGCCGGTGCTGCGGCGCCTGCGCGTCGCCTTCTTCTCGACCGGCGACGAGCTGCGCTCGATCGGCGAGCCGCTCGACGCCGGCTGCGTCTACGACAGCAATCGCTACACGTTGTGGGCAATGCTGCAGCGTTTGGGCGTCGTCGAGGCGATCGACATGGGCGTCGTGCGCGACGAGCCCGAGGCGCTGCGTGCCGCGTTCGCGAGCGCCGCGCTCGAGGCCGATGCGGTGATCACCTCGGGCGGCGTCAGCGTCGGCGAGGCCGACCACACCAAGGCGGTGATGGCCGAACTCGGCGACGTGCTGTTCTGGCGCATCGCGATGCGGCCCGGGCGGCCGATGGCGATCGGGCGCATCGCGAGCGGCGGCCACCACGCCGTGCTGTTCGGCCTGCCCGGCAACCCGGTCGCGGTGATGGTCACCTTCTACGCGTTGGTGCGCGACGCGCTGCTCGCGATGAGCGGCGCCAGCGCGCAGCCGATGCCGCTGCTGCGCGCCGAGTGCAGCGAAGCCATCCGCAAGAAGCCGGGCCGCACCGAATACCAGCGCGGCATCGTCACGCGCGCCGCCGAGGGCGGCGAGTGGCAGGTGCGCATCACCGGCTCGCAGGGCTCGGGCATCCTGCGCAGCATGAGCGAGGCGAACGGCCTCGTGGTCCTGCACCACGCGCAGGGCAACGTGGCCGCCGGCGAGCGGGTCGACGTGCTGCCGTTCGACGCGCTGATCTGACCGGCTGAATCGACCGGGCGGCTGCAGCGGTGCTGTCCCGCAACGGCAAGCGCGCGTATTCTGGAGACCCTTGTAGGCCCAGCGCAAAACTCATCGCGTTGCACGGCCTCGATCCTCATGGAGCCCATCATGGACGACGAAACCTTCAACCTCAGCATCCGCAAGTTCCTGAAGATGGTCGGCGTGAGTGCGCAGCGCGAGATCGAGCACGCGGTGGCCAAGGCCATCGCCGAGGGCACGATCAAGGGCACGGAGACCTTCCCGGCGACGATCACGCTGAACATCGCCGGGGTGAAACTCGATGTGCGCTTCGACGGCGACATCCAGCTCCAGTAGCCGTCGCGCAGGGCGCGTGTGCGTCCGTCACCGACCCGCGGAAAAACCCTGCGGCCCCACGGAACATCCCGCTTCGGGTAAATATGGCGATCGCTTGTTCCCTCGTGGGTCTCGGATCGCATGTTTGCCCTGCGTCACTGGCTTCTGATTGTTTTTGTCGCCTCGGCGGCCTATGTGAATCTGCGCGGCCGGGTGCGGTTCGGCTGGCTGCGCGCGCTGACCGACTTCACGGTCCTGCTCGCGCCCGTGAATGCGGCCATGTACGTGGGCTCCCGGGTTCGGCCGCGGCCCTATCTGAGTGCAAGCGAGTTCCCCGAATTGAACGTGCTGCAGGCGCACTGGCAAGAGATCCGCCAAGAGGCCTTGGGGCTCGACGAAGCCGGCCACATCAAGGCGGCCGCGACCTACAACGACATCGGCTTCAATTCGTTCTTCCGCACCGGCTGGACGCGCTTCTACGTCAAGTGGTATGGCGACGAGCTGCCGTCCGCGCGCGCGCTGTGCCCGCGCACGGTGGAGTTGCTCTCCGGCATCCCGAGCGTGAAGGCCGCGATGTTCGCGTCGCTGCCGCCGGGCGGCCGTCTGGTGCGCCATCGCGATCCGTATGCCGGCTCGCTGCGCTATCACCTGGGCCTGGCCACGCCCAACTCGCCGGGCTGCTACATCGACGTCGACGGGCAGCGCTACCACTGGCGCGACGGCGAGGCAATCGTGTTCGACGAGACCTTCATCCACTACGCCGAGAACACGACCGATCAGCGTCGCGTGATCCTCTTCTGCGACATCGAACGACCGCTGCGCTGGCGGCCGTTGACCGCGCTGAACCGCTGGTTCGCCGCGGTCGTGATGAAGGCCTCGGCGACGCAGAACGTCGACGGCGAGCCGATCGGCGGGTTGAACCGCGTGTTCGGTCAGGCCTACAAGATCCGCCTGCTGGGCAAGAAGCTCAAGCAGCGCAGCCGCACCGGCTACTACGCGCTCAAATGGACGCTGATCGCCGGAACGCTCGTGCTGATCTTCATTTGAGCGTCGCCCGCGGTCAGGGTGACCAGGTGCATCAGGCCGCGCGCGGCGGCTCGGGCTGCGAATCGAAGCGTTCGAAACCGCTGTAGCAGATGAAGTGCTTGTTCATCGCCCGGCCGAACAGCGCCAGGCCGAGTTGCGTGCCGAGCTGGTGCCCCATCTGCGTGATGCCGCTGCGCGAGACGATGATGGGCACGCCCATCTGCGCCGACTTGATCACCATCTCGCTGGTGAGCCGGCCGGTGGTGTAGAAGATCTTGTCGCCGCCTGTCACGTTGTTCAGCCACATCCAGCCGGCGATGGTGTCGATCGCGTTGTGACGGCCGACGTCCTCGACGAACATCAGCAACTCGTCCTGCCGGAACAGCGCGCAGCCGTGCACCGAGCCGGCCGACTTGTAGGTGCTCTCCTGGACGCGCATCGCGTTCAGCAGGCCGTAGAGCGCGCCCTGGGTGATGCGCGCCGACGGCTCGGTCGCGGCCGGCAATTGCAGCGAGTCCAGCTCGCTCATCAGGTCGCCGAACATCGTGCCCTGGCCGCAGCCGGTCGTGACGACACGCTTCGCGGTCTTCTCGTCGAAGCGCTCGATGCCGGCGCGCGTCTTCACCGCGGCGGCGTTCACATCCCAGTCGACCGTGATCGACGCGATGTCGTCCACCGACTCGACCAGCCGCTGGTTGCGCAGATAACCCAGCACCAGCAACTCCGGCGCGGCGCCCAGCGTCATCAAGGTGACGAGTTCGCGCTTGTCGACGAAGACGGTGAGCGCACGCTCGGCCGGGATCGCGATGCGGCGCACCGCACCGAACTCGTCGAGCACCTCGACATCGTGCGTCAGCGCGGCGGAGGCCGTGGTGAGGGTGGGGACGAGCGGGCCGGGTGCGGAAGACGTCATGGGCCGACTGTAGACGCAGGCGCGGCGGCGCACCGCCGCCCGCGTTCGCGCGTCACTGCTTCTTCGACTTGCCCTGGATCTCGGCCGCCGTGGCTTTGGAAGCGGGCGGCGCGGTCGCCGTCGCCGCGGGCGAGTGCGCACCCGCCGCCTCCAGCGGCGGCGTCGGCGCGGGCGGCACGAACGCACCCGGATCGGTGCAGGCGGGCGTTTCGACCGCGGCCGGGGCATCCTTGTTGCCCTTGTGGTAGTGCGCCGCGACGCGGTTCATCGCCTGGCAGAGCTGGTACGCGCTGACCTTGTCGGTCCACGCGGTCTTGGCCGCGGTCTCGGCGGCCTTGGCCTTGGCTTCGTCGCTGAGCGGAGGCAGCTTGGCCTGGGCGGCGGCGGCCATCAACAGGCCGGCCAGCGATGCAAGGATGACGCGACGCATGGGAGTGTCCTTCGAGGGGGTGTCGTTCGTTCTTTTCAGTGCTGGGCGGCCGGTCGCGGCTCGGCAGGGCCGCCGGGCGGCGTGCGCTGTGCCGGGATCCTGCCCGCGTCGATGTCTTCCAGCCACAGCGCGTGGTGCTCGCGCGCCCAGCCTTCATCGACCTGGCCGGTCTTCATCGCCTGGTAGGCGTGCTTCATGCCGATCGTGCCGAGGTAGATGTGGCCGAGGAAGAGCGCGATCATCAACACGGTGGCGACGGCATGGATCATGTGGGCGATCTGCATGTCGCCACGCAGGTAGGCCATGCCGGGAATCAGCTTGTCGAGCACCAGGCCGGAGCCGACGACGATGCTGCCGAGCAGGAACACGCCGCCCCAGAAGATGATCTTCTCGCCGGCGTTGAAGCGGCCCGAGGCCGGCTCCGCGCCGCCGAACAGGCCGCCGCCGCGCTTCAGCCAGTCCAGGTCGTTGCGGCGCGGGATGTTGTCGCGCACGAAGGTCACGAACACGATCACGAGCGACACCGCGAACAGCGGGCCGGCGAAATTGTGCGCGGTCTTCAATGCGTAGGTGAGCCAGCCGAACAAGGTGCTGCCTATCACCGGTAGCAGCCAGAACTTGCCGAAGGCCATGACCAGGCCCGAGATCGCGAGCACGCAGAACGCGATCGCGTTCGACCAGTGGGCGGCGCGCTCGAAATAGGTGAAGCGCTCGATCTTGCGCCCGGTGTACGCCACATGGCCACCGATCGTGCCCTTGCTGAAGTAGAACAGCGCGAGTGCCAGCAGCGTGATCACGACGAGCGAGCCGCCGTACGGGATGATCCAGTTGTTGCGCACCTGGCGCCAGGCCTCGCCGGCGTTGGTGAAGCGCGAACCCGGGTACTGGACGAACTCCTGGATCAGCACGCCCTTCTCGGCACCCGGCAGGCTGGTGATGCCCGCCTGCGTGCCCGAATCGTGCACGCCGCGCCAGAACGGCGCGTTGTTGCCGGGCTGGCTCTTCGCGCGTTGCGCGTTGGTCTCGTCGGGTTGCGGCTCGGCCGGGGCCTTGAACCCGGCGGGCGGGCCGGACGCTGCGGTCGTGGCTTGCGCCCCGGCCAGCGCAGGCACGGCCAGCGCCAGCGCCATCGCGAAGGCGGCGAGGCAGCGGTGTCGAGTCAGGTGGGACACAAGCGTCTCCTCGCGCATCAACGCACGTAGTCGTTCTGGGCCTGGCCGCGCTGGCGGATCTGCTGCTCCCACGCCGCCTTGTCGCCGGTGGTTTTCCAGCCGGGGGCCGCGAACGCGGGCTCGGCCGTGTTCGACACGGCCCAGGCCGGCTCGTCCGACTTGCGCGCCGAGCTGGCGTCGATGGTCTGCGGCTTCTCGCCGCAGGCCACCAGGGCCACGGCCATCACGATCGTCCCGCCGAGCGCGCGCGCGTTCATTTCTTCACCGGTGCGGTGAGGGCCGATGTCTGCGTCGGCTTGCCGTAGGCCGTGCCCCAGCCCCAGACCTCACTGCCCTTGCCGCGGTTCAGCACGCGGGTGCGGAAGATCTCGGCGACCACGTCGCCGTCACCGCCGAGCAGCGCCTTGGTCGAGCACATCTCGGCGCAGGCCGGCAGCTTGCCTTCGGCGAGGCGGTTGCGCCCGTACTTGGCGTTTTCGGCCTCGCTGCCGTTGGCCTCGGGGCCACCGGCGCAGAAGGTGCACTTGTCCATCTTGCCGCGCAGACCGAACTCGCCGTTGCTCGGGAACTGCGGTGCGCCGAACGGGCAGGCGTAGGAGCAATAACCGCAGCCGATGCAGACGTCCTTGTCGTGCAGCACCACGCCCTCATCGGTGCGGTAGAAGCAATTCACCGGGCACACCGCCATGCAGGGCGCGTCGGAGCAGTGCATGCACGCGACCGAGATGCTCTTCTCGCCCACCACGCCGTCGTTCAGCGTGACGACGCGGCGGCGGTTCACGCCCCAGGGCACGTTGTTCTCGGCCTTGCAGGCGGTGACGCAGCCGTTGCATTCGATGCAGCGCTCGGCGTCGCAGATGAACTTCATTCTTGCCATCGTGTTCTCCGTTGCGTGGTCGAGGTCGTTAAGCGGTGGCCCGCTGAACCTGGCACACGGTGGTCTTGGTTTCCTGCATCATCGTCACGCTGTCGTAGCCGTAGGTCGTGGCCGTGTTGATGGCCTCGCCGCGAATCACCGGGTGCGCGCCCTCGGGGTAGTACGCGAGCATGTCGGCCCCCTGCCAGCGGCCGGAGAAGTGGAACGGCATCCAGACCGTCTCGCGGTCGACACGTTCGGTGACCAGGGCCTTGACCGTGAGCCTGGCGCCGGTCGGCGTCGTGACCCACACGTTCTCGCCGTTGCGGATGCCGCGGTCGTTCGCGGTCGCCGGGTTGATCTCGACGAACATCTCCTGCTGCAACTCGGCCAGCCACGGATTGGAGCGCGTCTCTTCGCCGCCGCCCTCGTACTCGACCAGGCGGCCCGAGCTCATGATCAGCGGGAAGGTCTTCCCGATGTCCTTGTTCTTCTCCTGCACGCTCTTGAACAGCGTCGGCAGTCGCCAGAACGCCTTCTTGTCGTCGTGGGTCGGGTACTTGGCGACCAAGTCCGGCCGCGTCGAGTACAGCGCCTCGCGGTGCTGCGGGATCGGGTCGGGGAAGTTCCAGACCACCGCGCGCGCCTTGGCATTGCCGAACGGGTGGCAACCGTGCTTCAAAGCGACGCGCTGGATGCCGCCGGACAGATCGGTCTTCCAGTTCTTGCCCTCGGCGGCCTTCTTCTCGACGTCGGTCAGGTCGTTCCACCAGCCGAGCTTCTTCAGCAGCAGGTGGTCGAACTCGGGGTAGCCGGTCGTGATGTCGGCCCCCTTCGAACACGAGCCGTCTTCGGCGAGCAGGTTGACGCCCTCGCGCTCGACGCCGAAGTTCGCGCGGAAATTGCCACCGCCCTCCATCACGTGCTTCGAGGTGTCGTACAGGTTCGGCGAACCCGGGTGCTTGAGCTCGGGCGTGCCGTAGCACGGCCACGGCAGGCCGAAGTAGTCGCCGTCGAGCTTGTAGCCGGTCTCCTTGTCGACGCCGCCCTTGGCCTTCAGCGTCTTCACGTCGAACACGTTCATGTTGCGCATGTGCGCCTTCAGGCGCTCCGGGCTCTGGCCGGTGTAGCCGATGGTCCAGTTGCTGCGGTTGATCTCGCGCAGCAGCGATTCGGGTTCCGGCTCCATCATGCCGCCCTTCGCGGCGACCAGCTTGTGGCTCTTGGTCAGCTCCTTGCCGAAGCCGAGCTTCTCAGCCAGCTGGTACATGATCATGTGATCGGTGCGCGACTCCCAGAGCGGCTCGATGACTTTCTCGCGCCACTGCAGCGAGCGGTTCGACGCCGTACACGAGCCGCTGGTCTCGAACTGCGTGCAGGCCGGCAGCAGGTAGGTGGCGCGGTTCGGGTTCAGGTCTTCGGCCTTGCCGGGCATCGCGGCCATCGCGGCGGTGGCGGACGGGAACGGATCGATCACGACCAGCAGGTCGAGCTTGTCCATCGCCTTCTTCATTTCGAGCCCGCGTGTCTGCGAGTTCGGCGCATGGCCCCAGAAGAACAGGCCGCGCAGATTGCTGTCCTGGTCGATCAGTTCGTTCTTCTCGAGCACGCCGTCGATCCAACGCGAGACCGTCATGCCGGGCTTGGTCATCATGCCGGGCGCGAACTGCTTCTTGATCCACTCGAAGTCGACGTCCCAGACCTTCGCGTAGTGCTTCCACGCGCCTTCGGCCAGGCCGTAGTAGCCGGGCAGCGAATCGGGGTTCGGGCCGACGTCGGTCGCGCCCTGCACGTTGTCGTGGCCGCGGAAGATGTTGGTGCCGCCGCCGCTCACGCCGACATTGCCGAGCGCGAGCTGCAGGATGCACGACGCGCGCACCACGGCGTTGCCGGTCGTGTGCTGGGTCTGGCCCATGCACCAGACGATCGTGCTCGGGCGATTTTCGGCCAGCGTGCGGGCCACCTTCAGACACGTGGCTTCATCGACGCCGCAGGCTTCGAGCACCTTATCGGGCGTCCACTTCGCCATGACATCCGCCCTGACCTTGTCCATGCCGTAGACGCGGTCGTTGAGGTACTTCTTGTCTTCCCAGCCGTTGTTGAACACGTGGTACAGCACGCCGAACAGGAACGGGATGTCCGAGCCAGAGCGGATGCGCACGTAGTCATCCGCCTTCGCCGCGGTGCGCGTAAAGCGCGGGTCGACGACGATCATCTTGCAGCCGGTTTCCTTGGCATGCAGCATGTGCAGCATCGACACCGGGTGCGCTTCGGCCGCGTTCGAGCCGATGTACATCGCGGCCTTCGAATTGCGCATGTCGTTGTACGAATTCGTCATCGCGCCATAGCCCCAGGTGTTCGCGACACCGGCGACCGTGGTCGAGTGGCAGATGCGCGCCTGGTGGTCGCAGTTGTTGCTGCCCCACAGGCTGACCCACTTGCGCAGCAGGTAGGCCTGCTCGTTGTTGTGCTTGCTGGAGCCGACGATGAAGACCGAATCGGGGCCGCTCTGCTTCTTGAGCTCGAGCATCTTCGCGCTGATCTCGTTCAGCGCGTCGTCCCAGCTGATCTTGACGTACTTGCCGTTCACCAGCTTCATCGGCGTGCGCAGCCGGTATTCGCCATGGCCGTGCTCGCGCAGCGCCGCGCCCTTCGCGCAATGCGCGCCGAGGTTGATCGGCGAATCGAACACCGGCTCCTGGCGCACCCAGACGCCGTTCTCGACCACCGCGTCGACCGCACAGCCGACCGAGCAGTGGCCGCAGACGGTGCGCTTGACCTCGACCTTGCGCCCGCCGCTGCCGGCCGCCGGGGCATCGGCGGCCTGCGCCTTCTTCTGCACCAGCGTCAGCTGCGAGGCCGCGAGGCCGGCGCCGACCCCCATGCCGGAGCGGCGCAGAAAGGCGCGTCGGTCCATCGTCGGGATCGCGCGGGCGACGCCGCGAGACAGGCTGTTGACAAGGCCGGACGAGGCCGACGTCGATCCGGCGTGATGGGATTTGCGCGTGAGCAGCATGGGATCTCCAGCGGGCCGCGTGGGCCGGCAATGCAAGCGTCGCCGGTCAGGCGCGGGTGGTTTCGTAGTAGCGCAGCACGTGGGGGGTGAGCTGGTAGCCGCCAGCAGCATCGGCGACCGAAGAGGCCGCCGCCGTCGAGGCAATCGGCGCCGCGGCGGGCAAGGCCTTCACCGCGAGGACCGCAGCCCCTGCGGCACCCGCACCGAGCAAGAGGCCACGGCGTTTCAGCGGGTTCGCGGCGGCGGTCTGATGGGGGTCACCGGCTTTGATGCTCATGGCTCTTTACTCCGAGAAAAGCACTCGTCCCAAGACTTGGCTTCGGCGGATCGCTTGCCCGCTCGAATACCGAATACTACAGAATGTATGCACGTTACTGCATAACGTCATCAGGGTCAGTCCGTAAGCAGTTGACCGTGCATCACGCTGTGGCGTCAGTTTCATGCAAGCAATGCGCCTACGCTTCCAGCAGGTCGAAGCCCTGCGCCTCGACCGTGAAGAAGTCACGCGTGAAACCGGCCAGCGCCGCATAGAAATCGGCACGCGGGTGGGCGGCGATCGCGTCGCAGAGCTGCTCGACCCAGTTCCGCAGATGGGCGTTGAAAAAACGCTGCTGCACGGCCAGGTTGCTGACGGCCACATCGTCGCCGGCGATCAGGTAGCGCATCACCTCGCACAGGCCGGCGATGTGGTCTTCGGTCTCGAGCACGCCGGGCGGGCGCTCGAGGCCGAGGGCCGCGAGGTCGTGGCGCAGATCGACGAGCGGCTTCTCGTTCAAATGGCCGGCGATGAACCACGATCCGTACAAGAACACCTCGGGCTTGCCGACACCGCCGAACAAGGCCGTGTACTCGTCGCTCACGTCCGACAGCGCGAGCCGCCGCGACGCGGCGACCAGCTCCGACCAGCTCGTTTCCAGGAACGCGCCGGCCGTGGGTGCTTCGGTCACCGCGACGCGCAGCTGCTCGTACAGCGCGCTGTTCGGTGCCGCGTGGTACAGGCTCGCAAGCAGGCCGTAAACCTCGGCGCGGGCCAGTTCCTCGCGGTCGTCCGGCGGGCTGACGAAGTGCAGCGCGGAGGCGGCGTCAGACATCGGTGATCCTGACTTCGTTGGGGTTCGTGTGGATGTCGATCACGCGGCAGTCCCCGCACATCCTCAATCGATCCGCGCCGGCGCCCTGGAACATCGGGTGCGCGCCGAGCTTGGCAACCATCAGCTCGATCGCCTTCAGCGTGCCGAAGGGCTTGGCGCAGCGGATACATCGGTAGGGCTCGACTTCGTTGAGCACGCGCAGCTGCTTGCGTGCCTTGCCGGCATCGGCCAGCCACAGCCGCGGCTCCAGCGTGATCGCGTCTTCCGGGCAGGTGGTGGCGCACAGGCCGCACTGCACGCAGTTGGTCTCGATGAAGCGCAGTTGCAGCTTGTCGGGGTTGTCGGCCAGCGCGGCTTCGGGGCAGGCGCTGACGCAGCTCAAGCACATCGTGCAGCGCTCGGCATCGACGACGAGGCTGCCGAACGGACTGCCGCGTGCCGGCAGCGCGATCGCTTCAGGCACCGGGCCCGCCTCCAGCAGCAGGTGCTCGATCGCGAGATCCAGCGTCGCGCGCTTGTCGGCCTGCACGCTGAAGCGCGCCGCCTGCTTCACCGTCTGCGCCGGGGCGGCCTGCAGCGCCGCGTCGAGCGCACGGGGCTCGGTCGCGTCGACGATCCGGAAGTGCTCGCCGCGCAGGCCGAGTCCCGCCAGGATCGTCTGCGCGACCTGCATCTGCGCGGCCACCGCGGCGCGGTAGTCGGGCGCCTCTTCGGCTGTCATCAGCACCCAGACCTGCGACGCGCCGAACGCGATCGCCGAGAGCCAGAGCTCGATGCCCATCGACGCGGTGTGCCAGACGTCGAGCGGCAGCACACGCGCCGGCACGCCGCGCACCGCCGCGTCGGTGCGCGCCGCGCGGCCGAGCTCGCCGATCAGCGCCGCGCCGGCACCCTGGCTGTGGACCAGCAGCACCGCGTCGCGGCCGCCGGCGCGCTGGTAGGTCGCGAGCAGGGTGCGGATGCGCTTGCCCTGTTCGTCGGGGCGCGGCGTGGCATAGCTGATCGCGCCGCTCGGGCACACGGTGGTGCAGGCGCCGCAGCCGACGCACAGGTGCGGCTCGACCACGATGCCCGCCGCCGCGGCGCCACCGGCCCGGCCTTTCATCGGCGCGTCGCTGCGGATCGCCTGGGCCGAGCACACGTCGATGCAGGCGGTGCAGCCGATCTGCTCGTTGCGGCTGTGCGCACAGATCTTCTGCTTGTACTGGAAGAACTTCGGCTTCTCGAACTCGCCGACGCTCTCGCGCAGCTGCAGCACCGCGTCGATCAGCGCGGCGTCGTCGGCCGCATGAAAGTAGCCCTGCGGCGGCTGGTGCAGCGCGATCAGCGGCACGTCATTCAGGTCGAGCACGAGGTCGAACGGCTCGCTGACCGGCTGCGGCGCACGCTGGAAGTCGATCGCGCCGGCAGCCTCGCAGACCCGCACGCAGTCGCGGTGGCTGCGGCACTTCGCGAGGTCGATCTGGTAGCTGAAGTCGATCGCGTTTTCGGGGCAGACCTCGATGCAGGCGTTGCAGCGCGTGCACAGGTCGAGGTCGATCGGGTTGCTCTGCGTCCAGCTCACCTCGAAGGCGCCGAGCCAGCCGCGGATGTCCGTCACGGTGCCCGAGTGCACGGCCATCGTGCGCTGCTGCGGCAGTGTCCCACCGCCCTGCAGCAGCAGGCTCACCTCGAGCTTGTCGGCGAGCATCGTTGCCGCGCGCGCGGCGCGGTCGGCCACGCCGATCACGAGCACCCGTCCCTTCGATTCATAGCTCACCGTCGGCACGGGCTCGGCATCCGGCAACTGCGCGAGCGCGAGCAGCGCGGCGATCTTCGGCGTGACGGACGACGGCTGCGCCTTCGCGTCCTTCGACCAGCCCCCGGTTTCGCGGATGTTGACGAAGCGGATCGGCCGCTCGGCGACGCCCGCGGCGCCTTCGGTCTGCTCGTTCAGGTCGAGGAACAGCCGGCTCTCCTGCGTGCAGGCCACCAGCAGGTCGTCGCCGCTCTTGGCCGCGCGCTGGAACGCGCCGGCCTCGCGCCGGCACAAGGTCGTGTGGACGGTGCCCAGGCCGGCGCCGGCCTCAGGCCCGAGCGCCTTCGTCAGCGCCGGGCCGTCCAGCGGCATCGTCTTGTTGCAGTCGCAGATCAGGATCGTCATCGGAGGGGTTCGCGGGTTCGCTGACAGGCGCAGCAGGGTTCGCAGGGGCTGCGATCGTGTCGTTGTTCTTCTTCTCTTCCTCTTCGTCGTCGAAGAGGCGCAGGAACTTGGATTGGCTCATCTGCCGCAGCATCGCCATCGGAATCGGGTCGGGCTGACCGTAGTCGTCGATGTAGGTGTCCAGGCCGTCCATCACGTTGAAGTGCGGGTCGGCGAAGAGCTTCTTCATCGCAGCGTGCTTCACGCTGTCGTCGACACCGCTGGCGACGAAGCGCGAGTAGTCGGAATCGCGCGAGAGCAGCGCCACGTCGGCCATCGTCGGCAACGGTTCGGCCACGGCGATCGGCGGCGCCACGGCGCTCGGCACCACCGCAGGCGGCGCCGGCAAGACCGGCGCGACCGCGACCGCCGGCGGCTCGGGCGGAATCTGGCCCCCGCTCCGTGCCTGCTCCTTGCGTCGCGCCCAGCGCGACAGGAATCCACCGGTTTCTTCTGTCATCACCGCCTCTGCTCGGGCGGCAGGAACGACTGCGGCCGACGGCGCTTCTTCGGTTCGGGCCGGTAGTGCTCGTCGGCGTAGGCCTGCAACCAGGCGACGAGTTCGCCGGCCAGCGGCACGTTGTCGATGCGCTCCTGTGCATCGAGCCAGCGACCGGCCTCGGTGTACGACAGGCTCACGGTTTCGGGCCAGGCGCGCGACGGATCCTCGTCGTCGATGCGCCACATCACGAACCACACCGGCGCCCCCGACGTGAGGTTCAGGTGGTAGCCCTCGGCCTCGTCGCGAAACAGTTCGAGCTGGAAGTTCGGGTACAGCGTGCGTTGCTGCGTGCCGTCGTCGCGCAGCACGCGCGGCGCAACGCCGAAGGCTTCCTCGTGCGGCACCACGTCGACCAGGCTGAAGCGCCAGGCTTCCCATTGGTTCGGGTGGGCCTCGCGGTCCATCACCACCGCGACGCGCACGGCAGGGCGTGTCACGGTGGAGGGCGGATAGGCGGTGACTTGCATAAGCTGCAGTCTAGACGCAGCCGCAAGTCCCCACAGAGGAACTACCCGATCAGGACGCCCCGGTGCCGTAGCCGGCACTCGCGCGCGGCACGCCGCCCGCCAGCACCTGGATCGCGCAGTACTTGAACTCCGGGATCTTGCCGACCGGATCGAGCGCGGCGTTGGTCATCATGTTCGCCGCCGCCTCGTAGTAGGCGAACGGCACGAACACCGCACCGCGCGGCGTGCCGTCGTCGCGCCGCACGTGCAGCGCCACTTCGCCGCGTCGCGAGCGCAGCGTCACGACATCGCCGGGCTGCAACCCCATCTCCTCGAGGTCGAGCCCGCTGATCGACGCGGTCGCCATCGGTTCGAGCGCATCGAGCACGCTGGCGCGGCGCGTCATGCTGCCGGTGTGCCAGTGTTCGAGCTGGCGGCCGGTGATCAGCACGAACGGGTAGGCAGAATCCGGGCGCTCGTTGGCCGGGATGATGTCGGCCGGCACCAGCTTGACGCGGCCGTCGGCGGTTGGGAAGTTGTCGTCGAACACGATGGGCCGGCCCGGGTCGTCGGCGCTCAGGCACGGGTAGGTCACGCTGCTCTCGCGCTGCAAGCGCTCCCAGGTGATGCCGGCGATCGCGCCATGCATGGCCTGGCGCATCTCCTCGTAGACCGCGGGGGCGCCGGAGTCCTCGCCTTCGTAGTTCCAGTCCAGGCCCAGGCGCTGCGCCAGCTGCTGGATGATCCACAGGTCTTGGCGCGCGTCGCCGGGCAGGTCGAGCGCGCGTTTGCCGAGCTGCACCATGCGGTCGGTGTTGCTGACGGTGCCGCCCTTCTCGGGCCACGCGCTGGCCGGCAGCACGACGTCGGCGAGCCAGGCGGTCTCGGTCATGAAGATGTCCTGCACGACCAGGTGCTCGAGCGAGGCCAGCGCATGGCGCGCGTGGTTCAGGTCCGGGTCGCTCATCGCCGGGTTTTCGCCCATGATGTACATGCCGCGCACCTTGTGCGGATCGCTGTCGGGGGCGAGCGCCTTGTGCATGATCTCGACGACGGTGTAGCCGGGCGTCGCGTCGAGCTTGGTGTGCCAGAAGTCTTCGAACCAGGCATGCACGTCGACGTTGTCGACGCGCTGGTAGTTCGGGAACATCATCGGGATCAGCCCCGCGTCGCTCGCGCCCTGCACGTTGTTCTGGCCGCGCAGCGGGTGCAGCCCGGAGCCCGGCTTGCCGATCTGGCCGGTGACCGAGACGAGCGCGATCAGGCAGCGCGCGTTGTCGGTGCCGTGCACGTGCTGGCTGATGCCCATGCCCCACAGGATCATCGCGCTCTTCGCGCCGGCGAACGCGCGCGCGACCTCGCGCAGGGTGTCCGCAGGGATGCCGCAGATCGGCGCCATCGCCTCGGGGCTGTAGCCGCGCACGTTCTCTTTCAGCGCCTCGAAGTTGGCGACGCGCTCGCGCACGAAGGCTTCGTCGACCAGCCCCTCTTCGATCACCGTGTGGATCAGCGCGTTCAGCATCGCCACATCGGTGTCGGCGTTGAACTGCAAGGTGCGCCAGGCGTGGCGCGAGAGATCGGTGCGGCGCGGATCGGCGAGCACGATCTTGGCGCCGCGTTGCGCCGCGTTCTTCATCCAGGTCGCGGCCACCGGGTGGTTCGCGGTCGGGTTCGAGCCGATGATGAAGATCAGCTCGGCATGCTCGACGTCGTTGACCGGGTTGCTGACCGCACCCGAGCCCACGCCTTCGAGCAGCGCCGCCACGCTGGAGGCGTGGCACAGGCGCGTGCAGTGGTCGACGTTGTTGCTGCCGAAGCCCGTGCGCACCAGCTTCTGGAACAGGTAGGCCTCTTCGTTGCTGCCCTTCGCCGAGCCGAAGCCGGCCAGCGACTTGGGGCCGAAGCTGTCGCGCAGCCGGCTCAGCGTGCCGCCGGACAGGGCCAGCGCTTCTTCCCAGGTTGCTTCGCGAAACACCTCGGACCAGTCGGCCGGGTTCGGTTCGTCATTCGCATTCTTGGGCACGCCGGCCTTGCGGATCAGCGGTTTGGTCAGGCGCTGCGGGTGGCTCGCGTAGTCGAAGCCGAAGCGGCCCTTCACGCACAGGCGGTTGTGGTTCGCCGGGCCGTCGCGGCCCTCGACGCTGATGATCTTGTTGTCGCGCACGTTGTAGGTCAGCAGGCAGCCGACGCCGCAGAACGGGCAGACCGAATCGACCTTCTTGTCGACGACCTGCGTGCCGACCGAGGTCTTCGGCATCAGCGCACCGGTCGGACAGGCCTGCACGCACTCGCCGCAGGCCACGCAGGTGCTTTCGCCCATCGCGTCGCCGAGGTCGAACACGATCTGGCTGTGCGAGCCGCGCATCGCGTAGCCGATCACGTCGTTGACCTGCTCCTCACGGCAGGCGCGCACGCAGCGGTTGCACTGGATGCAGCTGTCGAGGTTGACCGCCATCGCCGGGTGCGACAGGTCGGCCAGCGGCTGCTCGCGGCACAGCGCGCGCAGTTCGGGACGCACCGTCACGCCCTCGCGCGCGGCCCATTCGCTGAGCTCGCCGTGCGGCAGCGCGCCATCGGCGTCGACCCACTTGTGGCCTTGCTCGGGCAGGTCGGCGAGCAGCATTTCCAGCACCATGCGCTGGCTCTTCTTCGCGCGCGCGCTGCCGGTCTGCACGACCATGTTCGGCTGCACCGCGCGGCAGCAGCTCGGCGCGAGCGTGCGCTCGCCGGCCACCTCGACGACGCAGGCGCGGCAGTTGCCGTCCGGGCGCATGCCTTCCATGAAGCACAGGTGCGGGATCTCGATGCCTTCGCGCTTTGCGGCGCTCAGGATGGTTTCGCCGTCGATGGCGCTGACGCTGCGGCCGTCGAGCGAGAACTCGATGCGGGCCGCCTGGAGCTGCGCCAGGGCGATGGGTGCGTTCATGGCTGGGCTCCTCGGCTGCCGTTGATCTCGTGCGCGAAATGCTTGTGCACGCTGCGGATGGGGTTGGGCGCGGCCTGGCCGAGGCCGCAGATCGAGGCGTCGATCATCACGTCGCTCAGGTCCTCGAGCGTGGCCTGGTCCCACACCGGGGTCTCCATCAGGCGCGCCGCCTTGTCGGTGCCGACGCGGCACGGTGTGCACTGGCCGCAGCTCTCGTGCGCGAAGAACCGCATCATGTTCAGCGCCGCGTCGCGCGCGCGGTCGTGGTCGCTCAGCACGATCACCGCGGCCGAGCCGATGAAGCAGCCGTGCGGCTGCAGCGTGTCGAAGTCGAGCGGGACGTCGGCCATGCTGGCCGGCAGGATGCCGCCCGACGCGCCGCCCGGCAGATACGCGTAGAGCGCATGGCCCTCGCTCATGCCGCCGCAGTACTCATCGACCAGTTCGCGCAGCGTGATGCCGGCCGGCGCGAGCTTCACGCCCGGCCGCTTGACGCGCCCGCTGACGCTGAAGCTGCGCAGGCCCTTGCGGCCGTGGCGGCCGAAGCCCGCGAACCACACGGCGCCGCGCTGCACGATGTCGCGCACCCAGTACAGGGTTTCGAAGTTGTGCTCCAGCGTCGGCCGGCCGAACAGGCCGACCTGCGCGATGTACGGCGGGCGCAGCCGCGGCTCGCCGCGCTGGCCCTCGATGCTCTGGATCATCGCCGACTCTTCGCCGCAGATGTAGGCGCCGGCGCCGCGGCGCAGCTCGATGTGCGGCAGCTTGAACGTGGCGGAGCGCTGCAGCGTCGCGAGCTCGGCGGTCAGCAGCTCGCGGCAGCCGTGGTATTCGTCGCGCAGGTAGATGTAGCAGGCATCGGTGCCGACGACCGCAGCCGCGATCAGCAGGCCCTCGAGAAAGCGGTGCGGGTCGCGTTCGAGGTAGGTGCGGTCCTTGAAGGTGCCGGGCTCGCCTTCGTCGATGTTGACGGCCATCAGCCGCGGCGCCGGCTGCTCGCGCACGATGCGCCACTTGCGGCCGGCCGGGAAACCCGCGCCGCCGAGACCGCGCAGGCCGGAATCCTCGAGCGCCTTGATCAGGTCGTCGCCGCCGCGCTGGCCGTTGATGACCTCGGCCGCGAGCGCGTAGCCGCCGGCCGCCACATAACCGGCGTAGTCGACGAAGGCCGGAGCCGCATCGGCCTCGCGCTCGCTGACGCCGCGCTCGGCCAGCAGCGCCGGCGCGAACGGTGCACCGCCCGCCGCGGCCGGGTGGCGCGTCTGCCCGCCCTGCACCGCCGCTAGAACCGCCGCCGCATCGGCACGCGGCACCGGGCATTGATGCACGACGGCCACCGGCGCCTGTTCGCAGCGGCCCACACAGGGTGCGGCGACCACGTTCACGTCCTGGCCGAGCAGGGCCGGCAGGCGTTGCAGCAGGTCTTGCGCACCGGCCATTTCGCAGCTCAGCCCGTCGCAGACGCGCACCGTCAGCGCCGCGGCCTCGTCGCCCTCGCGCAGGACCTCGAAGTGGTGATAGAAGGTCGCGACCTCGAAGACCTCGGCCATCGGCACATTGGTCTCGCGCGCAAGTGCCACCATGTGGCGCTCGTGCAGGCCGAGGTAGCGGTCGTTGAGCAGGTGCAGGTGTTCGATCAGGCGGTCGCGCCGCCAGCCGCTCGCCGGCTTGTCGCCGAGCAGCGCGCGCACTTCGGCCAGCGACACGTCGTCGACCTGCCGGCCCTTGAGGCGGCTCTTGCGCTTGATGCGCTGGCGCATTTCATCGGTGCTGAACGAGGCCACCACCGGCGCCACGGCCAAGGGACTGGATTGAGGTTTCATGGGATCGATTCAAGCGCACGCCACGGGCGCGCGAAACAAGCGCACTATGAGCGGGCACACGGCGTCGCGTCCAATTGAATCGAGAAACGCCACGATTCGCGGGGCGAATGAGCGTTCGGGCAAACCCTTGGGTGCCGCTACGCCGTCATCAGCCCGCCCTGCAGCGCGGCGTGGCGCAACCACGCACCGTCCTGGGCCAGCGTCAGCGCCGCCTCCAGCGCGCGCGAGGGCCGGGTGCCGGCCGCGACCATGAACCCGATCGGCGTGCGCACCTCGGGCGCGCGCAGCGGCAGCGCCTCCAGACCGGTGCGGCCGCGCACCAGCGACATCAGGGCACCGGGCAGCACCGAGCACACCTCGCCGTCGAGCACGCTCAGCACCGCGGTCACGATCGAGTTGGTCTCGATCACCGGCGTCACCTCGGCGCCGGCCTGCCGGAACGCGTCATCGACGATGCTGCGGTTGTGCATCTCGGGCGTCAGCAGGCACAGCGGCATCGCCGCCGCGTCACGCCAGCTCAGCACCGCGCCGAGGCGCAGCGGCGCACCGGCACCGGTGGCCACGCGGCGCAGCAGGAAGTACTGCTCCTCGTACTGCGCGAACGCCGTGAACTTGCTGCCGCGCTCGGTGTAGCCCAGGCCGATGTCGAGCGACAGGCTCTCGAGTCCGGTCTCGATCTCGGGCGAGCTGAGCGAACGCACGACCGGCTTGACGCCGCCGTAGCGTGCCTGCAGCTGCGAGGCGAAACGTGCCGCGACCGGGATCGCGGTCGGCACCGCGCCGATGCTCAGCGTGCCGCGCGGCGCGCCGGCGCTGCTGTGCAGGTCCTGACGCAGCAGCTCCTGCTCGCGCAGCAGGCGGTTGGCGCTCGCCAGCACGCGCTCGCCATCCGGCGTCAGGCCTTCGTAGCTGCGGCCGCGCCGCACGATCGCCACGTCGAGCTCGGCCTCGAGCGCGCGCAGCGCGTTCGACAGCGCCGGCTGCGTGATGTGGCAGGCGCTCGCGGCGCGCCCGAAGTGCCGATGCTGCTCCAGCGCGACCAGATAGCGCATCGCATCGAGCAGGTTGATGTCAGCCCCCCATCCGCCGGTGACGGCGCTCGGCCCGCACAGCGCACTGGCTCATGTGTCTTTGGAAATCGAGATGCTCGGGAACTTCGACGAGAAGTCCTTGGCGCGCTGCGCGATCTTCACGGCGATCTGGCGCGCGACGCTCTTGTAGAGCGCGGCAATCTCGCCGTCCGGGTCGCTGACGACGCTGGGCCGGCCGCTGTCGGCCTGGACGCGGATCGACAGGTTCAGCGGCAGCGCGCCGAGGAAGTCGATCTTGTACTCGGCCGCCATGCGCTTGCCGCCGTCCTCGCCGAACACGTGCTCGACATGGCCGCACTTCTCGCACACATGCACCGCCATGTTCTCGACCAGCCCGAGGATCGGCACGCCGACCTTCTCGAACATCTTGGTGCCGCGCTTCGCGTCGAGCAGCGCGATGTCCTGCGGCGTCGTCACGATCACCGCGCCGGTCAGCGGCACGCGCTGGCTCAGGGTGAGCTGGATGTCGCCGGTGCCGGGCGGCATGTCGACGATCAGGTAGTCGAGCTCGGGCCAGTTGGTCTGGCGCAGCAGCTGCTCCAGCGCCTGCGTGGCCATCGGGCCGCGCCAGATCATCGGGTTGTCGGCGTCGACCATGAAGCCGATCGACATGACCTGCACGCCGTAGTTCTCCATCGGCTCCATGGTCTTGCCATCGGCGCTTTCCGGACGTCCGGTGATGCCCATCATCATCGGCTGGCTCGGGCCGTAGATGTCGGCGTCGAGAATGCCGACGCTCGCGCCTTCGGCGGCGAGCGCCAGCGCCAGATTGACGGCGGTCGTGCTCTTGCCGACGCCTCCTTTGCCGGAGGCCACCGCGACGATGTTCTTGACCTTGGGCAGCAGCTGCACGCCGCGCTGCACCGCATGCGCGGTGATCTTCGACGTGACGTTCACGCTGACGTTCTCGACCCCGGCGACGCTGCGCGCCGCCGCGATCAGCGACTTGCGCAGCGCGTCGATCTGGCTCTTCGCGGGGTAGCCGAGCTCGACATCGAAGGCCACGTCGGCGCCGGTGACGCGCAGGTTCTTCAGTTGCCGGGTCGAGACGAAATCGGTGCCGGTGTTCGGGTCGATCACGGTCTTGAGGACGTCGAGCAGCGCGGAGTCGGCAACAGTCATGGGGCAAGCATCGGGTGGCGAGGGGAATCCGCGGAAGTCTAGCCCGAACGCCCGCGCCCCTCGGCCACGCAGGGTTCCGCTATGTGTCAGCGGCGCAAAGAAGATCGGCGCGGGGCGGGACACGCGACAATTCCCGGTCAGTCGCACCGTTCCGCCCCATGTCCATCACGCCCGCACCGCGCCCGCGCCCCGTCGCCCCCCGCCCGCTCGACGCGGGCTGGCTCCAATGGATCGCCGAGAACCGGCTGCGCGACTGCACGCCCGAGTCGATGCTGGTCACGATGACGCAGGCCGGCCTCGACCGCGCCGAATCGGCGGCCGCGCTCCGCGCGATCGAAAGCAACCCGGTGTTCCTGGCCGCACGCCGGATGCAGCAGCTGCAGAGGAAGCTCGAATCGGTGGTCGAGAACCAGCACAAGCTCAAGGAGCTGGACCCGAACAGCAGCCGCGTCGACAAGCGCCAGCATGTGCCGCGCGCCGAGTTCATGGAACGCTATGTGCGCGGCAGCCGCCCGCTGGTGCTGACCGGCGTCGCGAAGCACTGGCCCGCCATGAAACGCTGGTCGCCTCAGGATCTGAGCGCGCGCTTCGGCCACCTCGACGTGGAAATCCAGGCCGAGCGCAGCGCCGACCCCAACTACGAGGTCAACAAGCTCGACCACCGGCGCACGGTGCGGCTGGACGACTTCGTCGCGCAGGTGCTGGCCGGCGGCGCCAGCAACGACTACTACCTGACGGCCAACAACGAAATCCTGCGCCAACCGGGCTTCGCACCGCTACTGGACGACATCGGCGCGCTGCCCGACTTCTGCGACCGGACCGAGCTGGCCCAGCGCTGTTCGTTCTGGTTCGGCCCGGCCGGCACGGTCACGCCGCTGCACCACGACACCTTGATGCTGTGCCACACGCAGATCGTCGGGCGCAAGCGCTGGCGCTTCATCTCGCCGCTGCAATCGCCCAAGCTGTACAACCATTTCGACGTCTACAGCCCGATCGACCTCGATCACCCCGACCTGGCCCGCTACCCGCTGTTTCGCGATGTGACGGTGCTCGAGGTCATAGTCGAGCCCGGTGAAACCGTGTTCCTGCCGCTGGGCTGGTGGCACCAGGTCACGTCGCTGGATGTCAGCCTTTCGTTTTCTTACTCGAACCTCGCGCTGCCGAACCACTACCATTTCGCGAATCCCACGATCCGCAACTGGTAACGCATGCAACGACGAACTCTGCTTGGAACGGCCGCCGCGGCCGCCGCCCTCGGCCCGGCCGCGCTTCTCTCGACCCCCGTCGAGGCCGCCGGTTTGAAACCGCTCGGCAAACCACAACGATTCGACCTCGCCTGGCTCAAGGGCCGCGCGCGCTCTCTCGCGGCGGCGCCGTACCAGGGGCCGCAGCGCGGGCTGCCGGCGAGCATCGCGGCGCTCGACTGGGACCAGTACCAGGCGATCCGCTACAAACCCGAACACGCGCTGTGGGCGGACAAGAAGCTGCGCTTCCAGATCGAGCTGTTCCACCTCGGCCTGTATTTCAAGCGGCCGGTGCACATGTTCGAGGTCGCCGATGGCCAGGCGCAGGAGCTCGCCTACGACCCGGCGATGTTCGACTACGGCAAGAGCGGCCTGGTCGGCACGCGCCAGCCGGCCGATCTCGGGTTCGCCGGCTGGCGCTTCAAGTTCCACCTCGCGCCCAGCTTCGACATCGCCGCGTTCCTCGGCGCCAGCTACTTTCGCGCCACCAGCGCGACGCGCCAGTACGGCCTGTCGGCGCGCGGCCTCGCGATCGACACCGGGATGGCCCGGGCCGAGGAGTTCCCGGACTTCGTCGCGTTCTACCTCGAGCGCCCGGCGGCGGACTCGAACACGCTGGTGGTCTATGCGCTGCTCGATTCGCCGAGCGTGGCGGGCGCCTACCGCTTCGCGATCACGCCGGGCGACACCACCCTGATGGACGTCGACGCCGCGCTCTATCCGCGCCAGGAGATCGAACGCTTCGGCATCGCGCCGTGCACGAGCATGTTCCAGACCGGCGAGAACGACAGGCGCAAGGGCAACGACTGGCGGCCCGAGATCCACGACTCCGACGGCCTGTCGATCCACACCGGCAGCGGTGAATGGATCTGGCGCCCACTGCGCAACCCGCGCGGCGTGACCTTCAACGCCTTCAGCGACCGCAACCCGCGCGGCTTCGGGCTGCTGCAGCGCGACCGCGACTTCTCGAACTACCAGGACGACGGCGTGTTCTACGACCGGCGCCCGAGCCTCTGGGTCGAACCGAAAGGCGACTGGGGCGCCGGGGCGGTCGACCTGGTCGAGATCCCGACCGCCGACGAGACGCTGGACAACATCGTCGCGTTCTGGAACCCGACCGACAAGCCCAAGCCGGGCCAGGAGCTGCTGTGGGGCTATCGCCTGTACTGGTGCGTCGAGCCGCCGGCGCAACCGCTGCTGGCGCGCTGCATCGCCACGCGCACCGGCCTGGGCGGCGTGATCGGCAAGAAACGCGCGTACTACTCGTGGCGCTTCGCGGTCGACTTTGCCGGCGGCGACTTCGCGCTGCTCGACCCGAGCACGCCGGTCGAGCCGGTGATCACGGTCTCGCGCGGCCGCGTCGAGATCACCTCGGCACGGCCGCTGAACGCCGTGCGGGGCTGGCGCGCGATGTTCGACGTGGTGCCCGATGCCGGCGTCGAGCCGATCACGCTGCGCATGTATCTGCGCGCCAACGGCCAGCCGCTGACCGAAACCTGGCTCTACGAATGGGTGCCGCCGCCGCTGGGCGAACGTCCGCTGGACTGAACCGCCGCGGAGAGGCGCGGCCGGCGCCGGGCCGCCCCAAGGCGGCCGCGCACCCGCTCGGCGGGTGGCGTCGGTACTCCGGCGCCGGGTGTCCCGTCTAGACCGGGTGTCCCGTCTAGAATTTGCGGTTCACTCCGCCGCTGGCGCTCCCCATGACCCGCAAGCTCTTCGTCACCACCGCCCTGCCCTACGCCAACGCGCCGTTCCACGTCGGGCACATGATGGAGTA
>Ga0307517_10003464_pt1 | contig 24544 bp, 31 predicted proteins | sample 23_EM_MG_FD_194515 | JGI IMG/M metagenome (GOLD analysis project Ga0307517, IMG submission 194515) | Populus trichocarpa ectomycorrhiza microbial communities from riparian zone in the Pacific Northwest, United States - 23_EM | ecosystem: Host-associated > Plants > Roots > Unclassified | place... | reverse complement strand
AAGTGTTCAGCGCGGTACAAGGAATTGTCGCGAGCAAAACTCACGTGCATAATCCAACTGCCGTGGGATTTCGTCCAAGTAAATTGAAAGGCGTGCCTGCATGAGACAGCCCCGGGTACTATAGCCATCGTCTGCGGTAGCTAGAATGCGACGTGCATGGCAGGGTGCAGCATCGTCTGTGACTTACCAATACCTTCGGCGGAGATAAACGCCATGACGAACAAACCCGAGGGAGACCTTGAAAGTCTCAGCGGTCGTACTCATTGTCTCCCCCTGGAGGTAGGATTGGACTTCGGATCGAGAGAACATGTGCCGACAATGACGGTGCAAGGGCGAGATGTATCGGTGCGGAGGGGTTAAGCTGGCTCGCATAGACGCCCTGTGTCGACATGTTCAGATCTCGGGCCGACAAATGACCCAAACGTGGGAACTATCATATCGCTGCCATTGAAATCCAGATATCTGGTCTGGAAAACGGCCTACAGCAACGTGTTCACGCATTGACGCAAACTGCAGTAACTCAAATTTCATTTGGCTGACACGTGCTGGATATATCCCGTAATAGTCGCCTTCCATTCGTCCCCGAGGCCAGTCATAAGCCAGGGGCAGGTGCAGGTGCGTCTTTTTATCTACCATCCCCATCACCGCCAGCCTACCCCCCCAAGTTTCCCTATGACACCCGGACGCGAACCAAGCTGGCGGGTATACAAGGAGTAAACCTCTGAACTGCTCTTTCTTATCTCACGCCGACCATGTTTGATTCACAGCGAATTTGAGTTCCTCGGTTATGGCGATGCCCTTTGGTACGTACCGTTTGTCGACCACGGCGGATGATATCTGGAGATCTGGAACCCCGCAATACCTAGGGAGCCCTCCCCCCCAGATGATCGCATACCCATCAACATCGGAGACGTAGGCTTCATCCGCGATGGGCGGTTTAATTTGTTGTTCTCCGCTGGTTTCCCGTTAGAACAGCAGCTAGGAGATGTTCCCACCGGATTCGTGCCATTAGAGGTTGGAACTCCGGTCCCCGGCAAGCAGCGGGAACCTTGTTGCCTTCGTACTTCAAATGTTCGACCACTCGGGCCCTTATCTGGTACCACGACATCTACTCCTCTGTACATTCCATCCCTTGAACAATCTCCCCATCGTTTTCAAATATTTTCATCCAGGCTCCCGGAATATGAGGCAAACTTCACATTCGAGTTCACCGGCAATCGCGGTGCAGCGTTGGTGACGAGACACCCAACACATCCGGAAGATATAGATACTAAGTCGGAAGGAGCGTTTGAAACGTACATTAAGGATCACTACAAGTCATGGGTGGATTTCGCCGGCCGCAAGCGGTGTGGAAACGATATCCGTCTCGTCTTCGTATCCGGCTTCGATTTGACCAGGGATTTCTCAAACGTAGCATATTCGAGGGAGAGGGATGCTCCTAGATCCCCATCCATTACCACCACCCAAATGTTCCCATCCACCCCCCCTGATTTTCGGGGGGAATGGCGCGTCCCGTTCTCGCCTGACGCTAACGATGGGCCAAGGAATCCCAGTCCCCCCTCACCCGGAACAGGCGGCACAGGAAAATATTTCTACAGACCCAGTCAATGCGTTTTCATTCGGTATTACACTATGCGCTCAAGAACATGGTTTCTGACGCATTCCGGACTAATCCGAAACAGTGCGGGATCATCCGGGACTGGCTTTGGGTCGGATATCGTCCAAAACCCGTCATATGTACGCTCCTTACTATCCCTCTCTGTCTCTCCTCTAAATTTTACCTCCAGGAGGAATACGACAACTTGGATGCCATTGCAGATTATATATTCCGGGTAATTCACCTCCCTGTGTCACGGCTACGCCACTCAATCCTCTCGATGGAAGAACTCCCAAGCTAAATATGCATTGATGCACCATCAAGATCTTGTGGATATTCGTTCGGTAGGTTATCTGCAGGCATAGAACTTCACAGTTTCATCTTTGGACAGATGGGAGGTTCGGGTGACATCCCGTCAATATTGATTGCGAGGAGACCATATTTCGAGATAAATAAAGATGGAGGTCAGCTCCATTATATGTGGATACTCATGGTCTCATTCTTTCCCAGTGGCGAGGATCGCTTGCAAGGGAGGTAGAAAGCTTCCGACCCCCACGTCCGAACCCCCAAAACCCACCCCTCCTATGACCACACAAAATGTTTCGGGTGAACCCCTGTCAGAGAAACCAAAAAAGAGTACGTGTGGTCCTCCATATTACGATCCCCTGTTAATTATGAGTTGGGATAGAATGCTGCTTTTGCTGCTAAAGGATAGACGAAACTTGATGTGGACTTATTTGCGGACCCAGCTTTCGTTGGGTGAGCTAGGAATAGTATAGCTCTCAAATGTATTCCCACGCAGCAAGCAGGAATGACCGACGAAATTGTGGTTTCCATGATGGTACGACGCATTCTGGTTTGAGTTTGAGCGCAAACATTTGCCGCAATCGGTCACTCCCCCGTGAGTGAAGGAAGTCATGCGAGAAAGAGATCAGAGTGCCATTGTAGCCTATGCGATATTGGTGCACTCTATGCAATTTGGAAGGCTGCCACCAGAGTTCGGACAAAGCAGTCTAACACTCGATCCCGGCCGCTCATCAAGCTTGAGGGATCGAGATCACCGAGAGCCTGCGCTGACTTGGATGGAGAGCGGGGAGGGGCGACGTGGCGGCGTATCTCGCCCATGTAGTCAATAAGCCGAATTAAGTCATCGCCTTGGAGATTCGGTACACTTTGTTGAGCTGGTCATGGAGGTGGGGCGAAGTCTTGCCAAGGGTTGAGTCGTTGCAAGGCGGGAGATTGGATAATGACATGAGGGACAGCGATCCACCAGGGTAATAAGCAGTGGGGAAGTGTGAGAGATGGGGGGCGCTGGGATATGGATCGGGAGCCTCAATCCACGGGGCGACTGTGTGGATGAGAGTAAGATGAAACGTCACAGGTCAGATACGCCGCCGGATAATCCGTGAATATGAGAGTCAGACCCACCAAACTGCAAGTCTCGCATGCCTTTGACCGTTGTGTGAACGACTGGAAACTTTAGATGGAGCACGCGTTGGGGATCGAGAAAATCCTGATGTGATCCCCGGACAGCGAACGCGGACGTTGATCATCACCAACTGGTTGTTTGCCGCGTCCCCCACCTCCGTCATCAGAGATAACCTTCCCTCACCACATCCTCAAGGGGGGCACGGGGCGTTGTCACGAGCCTGAGTGACCGTCGTTGTGCAACCCGGCCTCAAGACGTCCACCCTCCCCCCACCGGAAGATCAATAAGCCCGTGTCACAGTCTCCATTCCACCTTCAGAAAGTTCTTCGAACCCCTGGGGACCAATGTCCTTCACAGCCTTTTCTCGCTGTCTATCGGATGGGAGTCAATGGGGCTGACTGAGATCATGCAGCGGGGCGCGGCGGGCATCTCAACTCCGTGAGCCATCTGATTTTCGCTCCTACATTGAACGTGGATACTTCCGGTAAAGTCTTTCCTCCGCGATCAGCTTGACATTCACCAAACTTTAGCACTGGAACCGGACCCCGAGGAAACCACCGTGGCGCACGTCCGACCCCGTCCCAAGAACCTCCGGAGGCATTGGCGACGCAATCGCGAAAACCGTCAACATCACACAGAACCCCAAACTCACGTAATCACTGGTGCACGCTAAACGATGAGGTTCAAGGCATTGGCTGATGAAGAATGGAACGGATGACCTTTCTCAGGTTGTCAACCTTGGGATCGACATTACAGTCCATTTCTGCTGCGAGCGTAAGCAATTCGTCATTTAGTGGTGTGCCTCACCTGATGACCTCTGAAGCACGTTGTCGCATGGCCACCTCAATCGCTGCCGCAAGACCCAAGAACAATCCCTTCCCCCGGGCGGTGCGTCACAGCGGTGGGTGACTGGTGGTAATATTACGCAATTGCTTTGAACACGGGGCCAAGGCCGCGGATGCAAGCTGAACCCTCCAACCCCCGACAGAGGACCTCCAGACGGACGGGCTTGGGATGCTCTTCCCCAAACTTCAAGCAATCGCTCTGCCTCGGGACTTATCACGCCCCCCATTCTCTGACCCCCACACCTCTAATCCATCAAGCTCCTAGGTTGAATTTTTCCCGTAACCGGTGTGTTCGCTGTGAGGCATACAAAAAAATACTGATCGCAGTGTAGAATGGTAGATTCGAAACCACTCTTTGAACCAGACCTCGCATCGTGTCCCCCAGTAAAACCCCTTCACAAACCAAGATAAATGCCAGACGTGCCTCACGGACTTCGGTCTTTCAACAACCACCGGGGTAGAGCACCCTACCACCGCCACCGCCTCCTCGGTCGCGGTCACTCCTAACGCCCCTCGTATTTTTCACCAACAGTTCCATGGATGTGCCCCAGACTCCTTGATCCAGAAAGGTTTGGGATTGAAGATGACCGGTGACCATCTAGCGGTGATCAAGGGATCTCACTACTGTGCTCTCGGGATGGTTCTTCATGAGGTCCATACTCGAGTAGTAGCCTCTACGTTTCAAAATTTGCAGCACATAATCAGGCCTCGTCTAAGAGCGTTCCTTACTAGAGCATCGTGAATCGGGGGGCGGCGATGAACGCCACGGGCGATCTACTCTAAGGCATTTTGGTTCTGCCGACTCGTCGTGAGGGATTGTCGAGTGTTGTTGGATAATGAGCGGCTGGGATTGAGTGTTGGACCACCTTGTCTAAAACATGCCACCGGCATTTGGGATGCATGGTCGCGGAGGTATCGCTGATGGCGATTTTTGGAACTGTGTACTGTACAAACGCACATGGACTACAATGATACTCTAACATCTTACCCTGATATCTTTCTCGTGCGGCTTCGCTCATGAAGATTCTCTAACCCTGTTCTGTGGGAGTGGCGCTCGAGTTTGCGCTCGAATTCAAATTGAGATGCGTGGCACAACCATGGCAACTATAGTTCCGTCGGCCACCTGTCATCTTGTTTGCTTCGTGAGAACACAGAGATATATTATTCCTAGTTCGCGTAACGAGAACTGGGCCGGCAAACAGGTCAACATCAAGTTTCCTAGAATTATAATTCATCATTCAACGAAACCAGGCGTTCCATTCTATCCCAACTCGAAATCAGTAGGAGATCATAATACGAAGGGCTGCACGCACTCCTTTTTTGTTTCGTTAGTTGAGGCGTGCTCCGACCCCCTCCCACGGTAGTGGAGGTAGGTCCCGAGGATTGAGATGTTGGGGTGAGTTCCAGGAGTTGGGACCTGGGGGTGAGTGGCAGGGATTGATGTTGAGACGTGGGAGTAAGTGGTAGGGGTTGAGGTCTAGATGTTGGGGTTGGTTGCAGAAGGTTGAACGTGGAGGTCGATCCCGCTTCTCTCCTTTTCCGCTGCGATGAGATCAGAATGGTGTCTCTGCGGAAGACTGGGAAATTACAACATACCTCAGCTCTCTTCTCGCGTTCCCTAGCCTCCCTCGCCTTTTTCACAGCCTCTTTGGCACCTGCATTCGAGAAAACAATGAAGTCAACAAATATACGATCGCCGAGAAAGAGAGAAATGATGAACCATGTAGAACTGTTAACACCTCCGAAACCTGTGGGCGCAAGAGAGGATCCTGATGCCAACAGCGCTGCATCAATTCCCACAGCCCGTCTGTAAAAATCGAACAAGCCGGTCGAGGGGGGCGTTCGCCACCTTTGATTGCCTTCATAGCTTCGTGGGGTGTGCGATCATCGAACGGAGCTGCCCCGTTGAATACCTGTAGTAATACGAGACGAGAGTAAGCCAAGGGTGGATGAAAATAATCCATTCGTAACGCACCTCAATCATGACCATTGCGAACGAGAAAACATCCGCTTCCTTGCTGTATGTTCCGCCCCCTCCAGTGATCTCCGGCGCGGCCCATTGGGCGGCGTGATCTGGATTGCCCGAGACGCTTTGTGTCGAATCTGGATCTTGAGTAACTATAGAACCACCAAAATCCGAGATCCGTGCATGACCAGCGGCATCCACGAAGATATTTGACTAGACGCGTATCAATATGGTGGTGAAACATAGCTTAGAATAATCACGTACTCCCTTGAGATTGCCATAAACTACGTTGCAGGAGTGGAGATAAGAAAGGCCAGCAGCAACATCAGACAGCTGGCGGGGTGAGTAAGCATAGGACCGAAAACAACAGCAGGGACACACACAAGACCAAATCGATCCGCGTCGGGGCGCCTCACGAGGTGGTCCGCCAGGGTTCCACCACGCATCCATTCTGAGATAATCCGGAGAGAACCTGGGGTGATACCAAGGAAGGGGACAACGTTTTGATGGTTCAACCGTTTCCACAACACAGCCTCTTCATAGAGGGCCTATGGGTCTCATCAGCAACGGCGGCCGTGGAAGGCGACAGGATAACACACCTTTATGGGGACCGTTGGGCCGTACTCTCGGTGGATCCTAGCACCTTTGAGGCGGACCAGTGACTCATCAAGGACCCCTTCGTACATGTCACCGGGACCTTCCGAGGCGAAGGGATAAGGAGCGATATCCGGGAGCCAAGACAAGAGTGTATACGATGTTGGCAGTACCGTCTTATCGCCGCATACATGTCTGAGTTCGTGTAAGCACTTCGCGAAGGCGGAACTGGTGGGGTCGAGAACGTCGAGAGCCTATGGTGGCTTGAGCAGGAAGCGAACAAGTGAGACAGGGAGACGTACTTGGTCCAGATAGTCTACAAGCCACGCTAAATCATCACCCTGAAGGTCCGATACACATTGCTTATACTCCTCTGCATGAAGTATGTCACTGATTTGATCACGAAACCGGGGAGAAGACTTGTCGAGGCGGCGGAGTTCCTTCAGGGGATCGCGTGAGGATGTGTTGCTCACGTCTCTCCCGGATGGATTTCCACCACCAAGAGTAATCTGGAGAGAGGTACGAGACCCAGAACGGTCCAACGTTGTGGGAGGGAGGTCCCTATATACGAGAAATAGTGAGGTTACTGAATGTTTAATTGCCAGGGAGAGGAAACTCACGAGGTACGGACGTCATCCATTCGTGGGGCGTCCAATGCTCCAGCCTGTGGCTCTGGTTCCGGCTGTGACTTTTGCTGATCCCGATGCGTCTGAGGGAGCAGCATTGCCTGGTCCTTTGGGAGAGTTCCACTGGCGTCTGTGCGGGATCGGTCGTCGGTTGCACGATCGGTGTTCACGCTGGGAGTGCCCCTTCTGGGAATGCGTCTTGAAAGAGCCGCATCATCTGTTTTCGACAGATTTCGACGAGAACTTGCCCTGCCTTCATCGTACAGGCTGATCCCTATGGAATCTGATACATTCGTTCGACAGTCACAGTGAAATAGGCGAAACGGACGCACTGGACCTGTTGTACTGCCCTGGATAATTCTGGGATGAATCGTGCGGTAGATCCATGTCTACCCGGGATGTCACCAACGTCGGGGATATAATTGGACAAATGAACGCACCGGAGTTTCGATCTTGACCATCTTGGTAGTTTCCGTCGCCTGCATTCAGACCAGAACCTCCACAAGTGTAAGGTACGGGTAGGAGAGAATGAAACGGGCAACATACCAGAAGCTTCAGGGCCGTCCTGTCGTGTCTTAGGCTGGTACTGCTCCTCATCGTTGCCATCTGAGCCACGGTTGAGATTGAAATCTGATCCTACGCCGATCTCAGCAACGGCAAAAACAAGCTTACGAACGGACAACTCACCAGACCCTTTGTCACCCACGTCTACTCTCGACGCGTTTCCGCTGCTGGGAGTATCCTGGAGGTCAGTACGAGAGCCAGAAGAGTCACAATCTGTGTGGGAAGGAAGATCCTGCGATATCACCCTGGGACCAGCATGTGATGTTTCGTTCAGGCCCTCGTCTATCCTTGCGCTCCCATCTTGGTTCTCTGGAGAGACAGTATCACTCTCAGAACGGCTATCATGTGTGTCAGGTTGTGGATCCTGCAGCATCTCCTTGGAACCAGCGTGTAGTCTTGCATTCTGGCTCTCGTCCACCCCCGCCCTCTCGCCGTGGTTCTTTTGGAAGACGGGATCACTCCTGTCGTCTACCATCTGGGAAGGAGTCTGCGGAGCGGAAGGTGGAGATGGGGAAACTGTGTTGTAGAGCGAAGGCGAATGCGACACCGTTGGGCTTTGTCCTGCAGGTTGCTCCTGTGTGACTTCGTCCGAAGCCGAAGCGTCAACAAACTTCTGCGCGTGAAGGTTCGCAGGAATGGAGCCACTGTACATGAGAAGACAGTAAGGTCACTGAACGAATGATCCTCGAGGAAAGAGAACTTACGGGCTAAGGACGCCGTCCGTTCGTGGGTTCGGTGCTCCATCGTGTGGCTCTGGTTCCTGTAGTGGTTTTTGCCGATCCTGATGCGTCTGGGGGAGCGGCGTTTCCTGGTCCTTTGGGAGGGTTTCGTTGACATATGTGTGCGACCGGTTATGGGATTGGCTCCTAGCTTGCAAATCTGGGCCCAATTCGCGAAGAAGTCAGAACAGCTCTGGGTCAGGAGATGATGACACCCACGAGAAGTGTTGTCTGTTGTGTGACCAAAGTTCGTGTCAGGGAGACCATGTATAGATTCTCGCCTTGGAAGGACCCCACCATCAGTATTCCGGAGGTCAACGTTCTTGTCCCCATCGTGCAGATCGACCCCTGCGGATTTCAAGTCATTCGTTCTGTACTCCCAGTGAGATAGGTGAAACCGACGTACCAGATTGGTCGTGCCCTAGATTTTCCAGAGATGGATCGTTCGGTATGTGCGCAGTTGCTCGAGATATCGCCGGGCTCGGAGGTGTGGTAGGATGCACAAATGTAGGGGAGGGGTTTCGGTCTTCGCCACCTCGGTGGTAACTGTCACCTGCATTCAGAGCTAAGTCTCCGCCCGTGTAAGGTGCTGGCAGTAAGGATTGAAATAGGTAGCGTACCAGAAGCCCCCTCGTCATCTCCATCCGAGTCACGGTTGAAGTGTGATCCTATGCTGGTCTCAGCGACAATAAAAACAAATTTATGAGCCGACAACTCACCAGACCCTTCGTTGCCCACGTCTCTTCCCGACGTGTTTCCGCCGCCAGGAGTATTCTGGAGGTTGGCATAGGTCCCGAAATAGTCATAACCTGTATGAGACGGAGGACCCCGCGATGCTTCCCTGGAACTAGCATGTGATGTTGGATTTGAGCCCTCATCGACCCCCACGCTCCCGCCACGGTTCTCTGGAGAGACAGGATCACTCCCAGAACGGTCATAATCTACGTCGGATGCCGGAGGCTGCAACGTTTCCCTGGAACCGGTGTGCAGTCTTGCATTCTGGCTCTCGTCCGTCCCCGCACTCCCACTATGGTTCTCTGGAGAGATGGGATCATTCCTGTTCTTGTAGTCCACCATCTGGGGAGGAGTTTGCGGAGTGGAAGGTGGAGATGGGGAAATTGTGACGTAGAATGAAGGTGGATCCGATGCCGTTGAATTTTGTCCTGCATACTGCTCCTGTGTGACTTCGTCCGCGGCCGAATCGTCAATACACTTCTGAACGGGAGAGTTCACGGGAGAGGGATCCCTACACACGGGGTAACAGTGAGCCTGTTGCTGAATGCATGGTTGCAAGGGAGAGGGAACTCACGGGATACGGACGCCATCCATTTGTGTATTCGATATCCTACCATGTGGCTCTGATTCTCGCTGATCCTGGTGCATCTGAGGGAGCAGTATTTCCTGGTCCTTTGGGAGAGTTTCGCTGACATCTTTGTCGGACTGGTTTTGGGAATTATTCGCGGTTGGTGAATCTGCGCCTGATACGCGAAGAGCTCAGAATAACCCAAGGTCAGGAGATGTATGATACCCACGAGAAGCGTTGTCGTCCGTACGACCAATATCCATAGTCGAGGCACCCTCCGTATTCAGGAGGTTGAGACGAGAAGCATTCTCGCCCCCGCTATACAGATAATCCCCTGTGGATTCCAGGTCCCCATTCGATGATCCGGGTGAGATAAGTGAAATAGATTTGTTAGATTGATTATCCCGCCCCGGACGACCCCGGGATAAATCATTCGGTAGATCCATGTCTGTCCGGAATGTCACCAATGTTGAGGATATAACCAAGCAAGTAAACGCACGGGAGGGATCTCGATCTTGACCATCTTGGTGATATCCGTCACCTACATTTGGAGTCAAACCTCCACCCATGTGAGACGCGAGTGGGAAGGGTTGAAACGAGCAACGTACCAGAAGCTTCGAATTTGCCCTGTTGTGTCTCGGACCAATAATTTCCCCCATCGTTGCCACCCGAGCCACGGTTGAAATCCGATCCTATGCAGATCTCAGCAACAGCAAAAACAAGCTTACGAACGGACAACCCACCGGATCCTTCGTCACTTACGCCTACCCTCGACGCGTTTCCGCTGCTGAGAGTATCCTGGAGGTCGGTACGAGAGCCAGAATGGTCATAATCTACGCGGGATGGAGGATCCTGCAATGTCGCCGTGGGACCAGGTTGCGATGTTTCATTCGGGTCCTTATTTATCCTCACACTCCCATCACGGATCTCTGGAGGGGCGTAATCACTCTCAGAATAGTGATCGCCTGCGTCAGGTGGTGGATGCTGTAACATTTCCTTGGAACCAGCGTCCGGTCTTTCATTCTGGCTCTCGCCCGTCTCCGCACTCCCGCCGTGGTTCTCCGGGGAGACGGGATCGCTCCTGTAGTTCTTCTGGGTTTGCGGAATGGAAGATGGAGATGGAGAAACTGTGTTGTGGAACGAAGGCGAATCCGACCACGTTGGACTTTGTCCTGCAGGCTGCTCCTGTGTGGCTTCGGTTGGAGCTGAGGTGTCAATAAACTTCTCAGCGGGAGGATTCACGGGAGGGGAGCCGCTGCACACAAGAAAACAGTGAGGTCATCCAATGCATGATCGTGGTGGAAAGAGAACTTACGGGCTATGGTCACCACCCATTCGTGGGTCCGGTGCTCTGTCGTGTGTTTCCGGTTCCCGCGGTGGTTTCTGTTGATCCTCATGCGTCTGAGCGAGCAGTGTTTCCTGGTACTTGGGGAATGGTTTGTTGACATCTGTGTGCGACTGGTCATGGGATTGGTTCCCGGTTTGTGAATCTGGGCCCGATGCGCAAGGGAGTCAGAACAGCTTGGGGTCGAGAAATGCATGACACCCACGGGGAGCGTTATCGGTTGTGCGACCAACGTTCGCGCCCGAAACATTGTGTATTGATTCTCGCCTTGAAAGGGCCCCATCATCCGTGTTCGGAAGGTCAACGTCTTTGATCCCATAGTGCAGATCGATCACTGTGGCTTTCGAGACATTCGTTCTGTACTCTCAGTGAGATATGTGAAACCGACGTACTAGATTTGTCGTGCCCCAGACGATCCGTAGATAGATTGCTTGGTAGGTGCACAGTTTTTCGGGATGTTGGCGGGCTCGGGGGTGTGGCCGGACGCAGAGACATAGGGAAAGGGTTTTGATCTTCACCACCCTGGCGGTATCTGTCACCTACATTTAGAGCTAAGCCTCCGCCCGTGTAAGGTGCAGGTAGTAAGGGGTGAAATATGTGACGTACCAGAAGTTCCCTCATCATCGTCATCCGAGTCACGGTTGAGATCCGATCCTATGCTGGTCTTAGCAACAACAAAAAATTCACGAACGGACAACTCACCGGACTCTTTGTCACTCACATCTACTCTCGACACGTTTCCGCTGCTGAGAGTATCACGGAGGTCAGTACGAGAGCCAGAATAGTCATAATCTGCGCGGGCCGGATGGTCCTGCAATGTAGCCGCGGGACCAGCATGCGATGTTGCATTCGGGCCCTCATCCATCCTCACGCTCCAATCGCGGTTCTCTGAAGAGACAGGATCACTCTCAGAATGGTTATCATCTGCGTCAGGTGGTGGATGCTGCAACATTTCCCTGGGACTAGCATCCGGTATTTCGTTCTGGCTCTCACCCGTCTCCGCACTCCCGCCATAATTCTCTGGGGAGATGGGATCACTCCTGTAGTTCTTCTGGGAAGGAGTTTGTGGAGTTGGAGGGGGAGATGGGGAAACCGCGTTGCGGAGCGAAGGCAAATTCAACGCAATTTGACTTTGTCCTATAGGCTGCTCCCGTGTGACTTCGTCCGAAGCCGAATTGTCAACAAACTTCTGAGCGGGAGGGTCCACGGGAGGGGGGTTTCTACAGATAGGAAAACAGTGAGTCTGTCACTGAATACACGATTGCCAGGGAGAGGGAACTCACGGGATACGGTCGCCATCCATGTGTGGACTTGATGCTCCAATGTGTGGCTCTGGTTCTCGCATTGGTTCTCGCAGATCCTCATGCGTCTGAGTGAGTGGCATTTGCTGATCCTTTGGGAGGGTTTCGCTGATATCTGTATGGGATTGTTTGCCGGAATTATTCATGGTTGGTGAATCTTGGTCTGATACACGAAGAGCTCAGGATAGCAGAATTTTGGGAGATGTATGACACCCACGAGAAGAGTTATTGGCTGTACGACCAACGTTCGTACCCGAGGCATACTGTCCAAATTCTCGCCTTGAAGGGGCCTCATCATCCGTATTTGGCAGGCAGAGATCAGAAGCACCCCCGTCCCCACCATACAAATCATCCCCTGCGGGTTCCAAGACTTCGTTCGATAATCCGAGTGAGATAGGCGAAATAGACGTGGCAGGTTGGTTATCCTGTCCCAGATCATTCTTGGATGAACTTTCCGGCAGGTCTGTGTCTGTCGGGGATGTCACCAATATTGAAAGTATAATCAAGAAAAAAAACGCACGGGAGGACCTTTGACGCTGACCATCTTGGCGGTGTCCGTCACCTACATTCGGAGTTGAGCCTCCACCCGTGTAAGGTACGAGTTGGAAGGGTTGAAATGAACATACCAGAAGCCTCGAGGTCGTCCTTTCGCATCTTGGACCAATAATCTCCCTCATCGTTTTCATCCGAGCCACGGTTGAAATCTGATCCTATGATGATCTCAGCAACAACAAAAACAAATTTACGAGCGGACAACTCACTAGGCCTTTCGCTATCCACGTCTCCTCCCGACATGTTTCCCCCGCCAAGAGTATTCTGGAGGTTGGTAGTTGACCCAGAATAGTCATAATCTATGTGAGATGGAGGAACCTGCAATGTTGCATTTGGGCCCTTATCCATCCCTACGCTCCCATTACGGTCCTCTGGAGAGACAAAGTCACTCTCAGAACGGTTACCATCTGCGTCAGGTGGTGGATGCTGCAACGTTTCCCTGGAAATAGCGTCCGGTCTTGCATTCTGGCTCTCGTCAGTCCCTGCGCTCCAACCATGGTTCTCTGGAGAGATGGAATCACTCCTGTCATCCGCCTTCTGGAGAGGAATTTGTGGAGCGGGTAGGGGAGATGGGGAAACCGTGTTCCGGAGCGAAGGCGAATCCGACACCATTGTATTTTGTCCTGCAGGCTGCTCCTGTGTGGCTTCGTTCGAATCTGAATCGTCATTAGACTTCGGAGCGGGAGGTGGGTCCCTACGTGCAAGAAAATAGTGAGGTCGCTGAATGGATGATCGTCGAGGAAAGAGAACTTACGTGTTAAGGACGCTATCCATTCGTGGGCCCAATGATCTATCGCGTGGCTCCGGTTCCTGCGGTGATTTCTGGGGATCTTGATGCGTCTGGGGGAGCGGTGTTTCCTGGTCCTTGGAGAGTGTTTCGTCAACATTTGTGTGGGATTGGTTTTCCGTTTGCAAATCTGGACCTAATGCGCGAAGGACTCAGAATAGCTGAGGGTCAGGAGATGTATGACACCCACGAGAAGCGTCGTCGGTAACACGACCAACGTTCGTACGCGAGGCATCCTGTCTAGATTCTTGGACCGGGCGGGCCCCACCATCCGAGTCCGGGAGGCCGAGGTCAGAAGCATCCCCACCCCCGTCATGCAGATCTGCTGCTGCGGGGTCCAAGTCACTCGCCTGATAATATAAATGGAGTAGAAAGAATAGACGTACTAGGTTGATTGTGCTGTGCCACACGATCTGGGGATGAATTGTTCGGTCGATCCATGTCTGCCTCAGATGTCACGAATGTCGAGGATACAATCAGACGAGCAGACTCACGTGAGGGGTTCCGATTTTGACCACCTTGGTGGTGTTCGTCACCTGTAGCAGAACCTCCACCTGTATAAGTTGCAGATAGGAGGCATTGAAATGAGCAACATACCAGAATCTTCGAGGTTGTTCTGTAGCCCCTGGAATTCGAAATCGTCATAGCATGTGTCAGATGGCGCGTCCTGCAATGTTACCCCGGAATCAGTGTGCGGCGTTACACTCCTGCTCTCATCCACCCCCGTGCTTTCGCTATAACCCCCTGCAGAGATCGGATCCCTACTGCGGTTTGCCTCCCGGGAAGAAAGGGTGGGAGGTGGGGATGGGGAAACCGTATTGTGGAGCGAAGGCGTATCCGACGCCGTTGGATTTTGTCCTGCAGGCTGCTCCTCTGTGACTTCGTCCGAAGCTGAATCATCAATAAACGTCGGAGCGGGAGGGTTCACGTGAGGGGGGTCCCTACACACGAGAAGACGGTGAGCCTGTCACTGAATGCGTGATTGCCAGGGAGAGGAAACCTACGAGACACGGACGTCACCCATTTGTGTATTCGACGACCTACTATGTGGCTCTGGTTCTTGCAGATTCTGACGCGTCGGAGGGCGCAGGGTTTCATGCTCTTCGGGGTCTATTTCACCGGCATCTGTGTGGGACTGGTTGCGGGATTGGTTCCCAGTTTGCAAATCTGGACCTGATCTGCACTCAGAACAGCTCGAGATCATGAGATGCATGACGCCTACCCGAAGCATTCTCGACCGCACGGCCAACGGTCGTACCCGAAGTACCCTGTACAGATTCTTGCCTTGGAAAAGCCCCATCATCTGTTTCATCACCTGTTTCCGGGAGGTCAGCATTCTTGCGCCCATCGTGCAGGTCCTCCCCTGCGAATACCAAGTTGTTCGTTTGATGATCGAGTGAGATAACAGAATAGACGTACTAGATCGATTGTGCTGTCCCAGGGGATTCTGGGTCGAACTGTCTGGTAGATCCGTGTCTGCCTGGGATGTCACTAACATTGGGGGTATAATCGAACGAAAAAACGCACGGGAGGGGTTTCGATTCTGACCATCTTGGCGGTATTTGTCACCTACATTCGAAGTCAAATCTCCACACGTAAGGTGCAAGTGGGAAGGGTTGGAACGAGGAACGTACCAGAAGCTTCCAAGTCGTCTTGTTGCGTCTCAGACCAATCATCACCCTCATCGTTGCCATCCGAACCACGGTTGAAATCCGATCCTACGCCAATCTCAGCAACAACAAAAACAAGTTTACGAACGGACAACTCACCAGGTCCTTCGTCACCCACGTTCACTTTCGACGCGTTTCTGCTGCTGAGAGTATCCTGGGTGTCAGTACGTGACTCAGAAGAGTCATAATCTGGGTGGGACGGAGGATCCTGCAATGTCGCCACAGGACTAGCATGCGATGTTTCATTCGGGCCCTCGTTCATCGTCCCACTCCAATCCTGGTTCTCTGGGGGGACGGAGTCGCTCTCGGGACGGCTATCATCTGCGTCGGGTGGTGGACGATGCAATGTTTCCCTGGAACCAGGGTCCGGTCTTTCATTCTGGCTCTCCTCCATCTCCGTGCTCTCACCATGGTTCTCTGGAGAGACAAGGTCGCTCCCGTCGTCTTCCTTCTGGAAAAGAATCTGTGGAGCGGGAGGGGGAGATGTGGAAACCCTGTTCCGGACCGAAGGCGAATCTGATACCATCGAATTTTGTCCCGCAGGCTGTTCCTGTGTGGTTTCGTCTGAAGCTGAATCATCAATAAACTTCTCGGCGGGAAGATTCACGGGAGTGAGGTCGCTGCACACGAGAAAACAGTGAGATCACCGAATGCATGATCGTCGAGGAAAGAGAACTTACGTGCTAAAGACGTTATCCATTCGTTGGTCCAATGCTCCATCGTGTGGCTCCGGTCCCTGCGGTGATTTCTGCTGATCCTGATGCGTCTGGGAGAGCGGTGTTTCCTGGTCCTTGAGAGTTTCGTCAACATCTATGCGGGACTGGTTTTCTGTTGGCAAGTCTGGACCTAATGCGCGAAGAACTCAGAATGGCTGAGGGTCAGGAGATGTATGACACCCACGAGAAGCGTCGTCGGTAACACGACCAGCGTTCGTACGAGAGGCATCCTTTGTATATTCTCGGATTTGGGGGGCCCCATCATCCGGGTTCGGGAGGTCGAGGTCAGAAGCATCCCCACCCCCATCACGTGGATCCACCGCTGCTGGGTCCAAATCTTTGTTCGATAATCTAATTGAGGTAGGCGAAATAGGCCCGCTAGACTGGTTATACTGTCCCAGATCGTTCCGGGATGAATTGTCCGGTAGATCCATGTCTGTCCGAGATCTCACTAACGTTGAGGATACAATCAAACGAATAAACGCACGAGAGGGATCTTGACTTTGACCATCTTCGTGGTATTCGCCACCTGTATTCGGAACCAAACCTCCACCCGTGTAAGACGCGGGTAGGTGGGATTGAGACCAACAACATACCAGAACCTCCGGGGTTATTCTGTAGCGTCTCGGAACTAGAACCGTCATAATATGTGTCGGATTGCATATCCTGCGATATTTCCTCGGAAACAGTGCGTGGACTTGAATCCTGGTTCTCATCCACCCCCGAGTTTCCGCTATGGCCTTCTGGGGAGACGGGATCGCTGCTGTAATTTGGCTTCTGGGAAGCAATTGGCGTAGTGAGGAGGGGAGACAGGGGGACTGTGCAGCGGGGTGAGGGCGGGCCAGATAAGATTGGATTTTTTCCTGCAGGCTGTTCCTGTGTGACTTCGTTTGGAGCTGAAGCGTCAATAGACAGTTGAGCGGAGGGATTCACGGGAGGGGGGTCCCTGCACACGGGAAACAGTGAGCCTGCCACGGAACACATTACCAGGGAGAGGGAACTCACGGGATACGGACGCCATCCATTTGTGTATTCGATATCCCACCACGCGGCTCTGATTCTCGCTGATCCTGGTGCATCTGAGGGAGCGGTATTTCCTGGTTCTTTGGGAGAGTTTTGCTGACATCTTTATGGGACTGGTTTTGGGGATTATTCGTGGTTGGTGAATCCGAACCTGATACGCGAAGAACTCAGAGTAACTCAAAGTCAGGAGATGTATGACACCTACGAGAAGCGTTGTCGTCCGTAGCTAAGGCACCCTCCATGGATTCTCGCCTTGGAAGGGCCCCATCATCCGTATTCAGGAGGTCGAGATGAGAAGTACCCTCACCCTCGCTATGCAAATCACCCCTTGTGGGTTCCAGGTCCCCATTCGATAATACGGGTGAGACAGGTGAAACAGATGTACTAGATTGGTTACCCCGTCCCAGATCGTTCCGGGATGAATCATTCGGTAGGTCCATGTCTGTCCGGGGTGTCACAAATGTTGCGGATATAATCAGGCGAACAAACGCACGGGAGGGGTCTCGATTTTGACCATCTTGGTGGTTTCCGTCACCTGTATTTAGAACTAAACCTTCATAGGTGTAAGGTGCAAGTGGGAAGTGTTGAAAAGAGCAACATACCAGGAGCTTCCAAGTCGTCCTGTCGCGTCTCGGACCAATCATTTCCCTCATCGATGCCATCCGAACCACGGTTGAAATCCGGCCCTACGCCAATCTCAGCAACGGCAAAGACAAGTTTACGAACGGACAACTCACCAGGTCCTTCGTCACTCACGTTTACTCTCGACACGTTTCCGCTGCTAAGAGTCTCCTGGGGGTCGGTACCTGACTCAGAAAAGTCATAATCCACGTGGGACGGGGGATCTTGCAATGTCGCCGCGGGACCAACATGCGATGTTTCATTCGGGCCCTCATTCATCCTCGCGCTCCCACCTCGGTTCTCTGGAGAGACAGGTTCACTCTCGGAATGGTTATCACCTGCGCTGGGTGGTGAATGCTGTAACGTTTCCTTGGAAATAACGTCCGCTCTTTCATTCTGGCTCCCCTCCGTCTCCGCCCTCTCACCATGGTTTTCCTGAGAGATGGGACCACTCCTGTCGTCCACCTTCTGGGAAGGAATTTGCGGAGTTGAAGGTGGAGATGAGGAAACCGTCTTGTAGAGCGATGGCCGATTCGACGCAATTGTACTTTGCCTTGCAGGCTGCTCCTGTGTGGCTTCGCCCGAAGCTGAATCGTCGATAAACTTATCAGCGGGATGGTTCGCAGGAAGGGAGTCACTGTACACGAGGAAACAGTGAGGTCACTGAATGTACAATCGTCGAGGAATGAGAACTTACGGGCTACGGACGCCATCCATTCGTGGGTCCGATGCTCCATCGCGCGGCTCCGGTTCCTGTGGTGGTTTCTGCTGATCCTCGCGCGTCTTGGAGAGCGGTGTTTCCTGGTCCCTCTGGAGTATTTTGCTGTCATCTGTGTGCGACTCGTTTTGGGATTGGTTCCCGGTTTTCAAATCTGATCCACCAAGAAGTCAGAACAGCTTGGGGTCAGGAGATGATAACACCCACGAGAAACGTTGTCGGTTGTGTGACCAACATTCACGTCCGAAACACCGTGTATGGATTCTCGCCTTGGAAGGACCCCACCATCAGTATTCTGGAGGTCAACATTCTCGTCCCCATCGTGCAGATCGACCCCTGCGGATTTCAAGTCATTCGTTCTATACTCTGAGTGAGATACGTGAAATTAACGTACTAGATTTGTTGTGCCCCAGATGATCCGCAGACAGATTGTTCGGTAGGTGCATAGCTTTTTGGGATGTTGCCGGGCTTGGGGGAGTGGTCGGACGTAGAGACGTAGGGGAGGGGTTTCGATCTTCAACATCTTGGTCGTAACTGTCACCTGCATTCAGAGCTAAGCCTCCGCCCGTGTAAGGTGCAGGTAGTAAGGGTTGAAATGGGCAACGTACCAGGAGTTCCTTCGCCATCACCATCCGAGTCACGGTTGAGGTCCGATACTATGCTGGTCTCAGTAACAACAAAAACAAATTTACGAACGGACAACTCACTGGGCTCCTTGTCACTCACGTCTACTCTCGACGTGTTTCCACCGCCAAGAGCATTCTGGAGGTCGGTATGGGACCCGGAACGGTCGTAGTCTGTGTGAGATGGAGGACCCTGCGATGTTGCACTTTGACCCTCATCTATCCCCGCACTCCCATCACGGTTCTCTGGAGAGACAGAATCACTCTCAGAGCGGTTATCATCTGCGTCAGATCGTGGGTACTGCAACATTTCCTTGGAAATAGCGTCCGGCCTTCCATTCTTGCTCTCGTCCGCCCCTGCGCTCCCACCGTTGTCCTCTGGAGAGACGGAATCACTCTTGTCGTCCACTCCCTGGGAAGGAATTTGCGGAGTGGGAAGGGGAGATGAGGAAACCGTGTTGTGGGGCGAAGGTGAATCCGACGCAATAGGACTTTTTCCTGGAGGCTGCTCCTGTGTGGCTTCGTCCGAAGCTGAATCATCAATGAACTTCTCTGTGGGATGGTTCACGGGAGTGGGGCCACTGTACACGAGGAAACACTGAGGTCACTGGATGTACGATCGTCGAGGAAAGAAAACTTACTGGCTACGGGCGCCATCCGTTCGTGGATCCGGTGTTTTATCGTACGGCTCTGGTTTCTGTGGTGGTTTCTGTTGATCCTGATGCGCCTCGGAGAGCGGTATTTCCTGGCCCTTTTGGAGGGCTTCGCTGCCGTCTGTGGGCGACTGGTTACCGGACTGGTCCCCGGTTTGCAAATCTGATCCGTGGAGAACTCAGAATAACTGAAGGTCAGGAGATGCATGACACCCACCAGAAACGTCGTTGGTGGCACGACCAACGTTCGTATCCGATACATCCTGGCTAGGTTCTTTGACTGGAAGGGCCCCATCACCCGTATTTTGGAGGTCAAGATGCGGCGTGTTCCTCGCCTCGTCGTGTGGATCGACGCCTGCGGATTACGAGTCTCACTTAGTAACCAAAGTGGGATATGTGAAATCGACGTACTAGATTGGTTATGTTGTCCGAGGTTATCTGTAGATGATTTGTTCGGTAGATCCATGCCCGCTCGCGGTGTTTCCAGCGTAGGAGGTGTAACCGGAGGCAACACGGAGGAGGAGACTCGATTCTGATCACCCTGGTGGTATCCCTCGCCTACACTCAGATTCGAACCTTCACTCGGGAGCGAGATTCCTTGGTCCTCGGGAACCGGTTTTCTGGCATCTGTAGGGGACTGGTTCCCAATGTGCAAATCTGGGCCTGATCCACCCTCAGAATAGCTCGAGATCAGAAGACGTATGACACCCACGAGAAGCGCTGTTGACTGCATGGCCAACGTTCGTATCCGGTATGGGGGCTGGGTTCGGATTTGGCCCCGGAGGTTGAGATGTAGGAGTCTGCGGTTGAGGTGTAGGAATCTGCAGCTGAGGCGTAGGAATCTGCGGCTGAGGCATAGGAATATGCGGCTGAGGCATAGGGATATGCGGCTGGGGCGTAGGAATCTGTGGTTGAGATGTAGGAATCTGCGGTTGAGGTGTAGGAGTCTGTGGTTGAGGTGTAGGAGTCTGCGGTGGGGGTGGGGGAGCCTGCCCCGGAGGTGGGGGTGGAAGTGCTCTCTTTCCTTTGCAAGCGATCCTTGCCACTGGGAAAGAGTGAGGCCACGAGTATCTACATACGATGGGACTGACCTCCATCTTTATCCACCTCGAAATATGGCCTCGCCGCAGCCAGTATCGAGAAGATATTACCCGAACCTCCCATCTGTGCAAAGATGAGACATTGAAGTTCTACATCCACGGATAACCTACCGCACGAATATCCGTAAGATCTTGATGGTTCATCAACACAGATTTGGCGTCGGAGTTCTTCCATTGGGAGAATTGAGTGGCGTAGCGGCGACACGGGGAGGGGAATTACCTTGAATACATATTCTGCAATGGCATCCCAGCTGTCATATTCCTTCTGGAGGCAAAATTCAGAGGAGATAGAGAAAGAAATAGCAGGAACCATACACGTGCTGCGCTGTCGGGGACAATCAATCCAGAGCCAGCCCCGGGTGGCCCCCCACCGGCTCGAACTACTGCTTTGGGACCAAACGGAAACCATTTTCTCAAGCGCATAGTATAATACCGAATGAAGACGCATTGGCTGGATCTGTAGAAAATTGCTTCTGCGCCGCCTTGTTTGGGTGGGGGGCGCTTTGGTCCATCGTCAGTGTCAGGTGGGAAAAAGACGCGCCATCCCCCCTGAAAAGTAGGGGGAGTGGAAGCGAACATTGGAACTGGGGTAGCAGACTTGGATTTAAGAGCATCTTTCCTCTTCGCATACGACACCGTCGAAAAATCCCTGGTGACATCGAAGCCGGATACGAGAACAAGACGAAAGTCTTTTCCACCCTGCCCATCACAGGCGAAATCTACCCATGATTCGTAGTGGCGCTTAATATACGCTTCAAATTCAGTCTCCAACTTAGTATCCATGTCTTGCGGACACGTTAGGTGTCTCGTCACCAATGCTGCACCACGATTGCCGGTGAGCTCGAATAGAAAATCCGCGCCATGTCCCAGGAGCCTGGATGGTACTTCCTGAAAATGGTAGAAGATGGTTCAAAGGATGGAACGTACGGAGTAAACATCGGGGTGCTAGAGGAACTCCCGAGCGGTCGAATTGTTGTAGTATGGAGGCAACCGGGTGGCCGCGGTTCGAGGGATACCGGAGTTTCAACGTTGAATGGTTTGAATGTGGGGGGAACTTGATCTCCCAGCTTTCGTTGTCCTAACGGAGAACCAGCGGAGAACGACAAAGTAAACCGCCCATCGCGGATGAAGCCTACGTCTCCGATGCCGATGGGTATGCGGTCATCTCTGGGGGAGGGATTCCTAAATGTTGCAATATTCCAAGTCCTTAGATGCCATCCGCAGCAGTCGACAGAATGACACGTTACCATAGGGCGTCGCCGTGACCAAGGGTCTCCAACTCGCTGTGAAAGGAAACCTCGGGCATCAGGAGTCGGCGCGAGATACGAGAGTGGTTCAGAGGTTTACTCTTTGTATACACGCCAGGGTAGCTTGCGTTTGGATGGCATGGGGAAACTTGGGGTGGGGGAGTAGGTCGATGATGAAGGTAGAAGGTAGGGAGGCACACCTGCGCCGGCTCCTGGTTTATGAGTGCGCCCTTCTTGTCGACATCCCGTCCGGAGTGCATGAGGCAGCGGCGAATACAAGGTATCGGGCCATCAGTAAACGAGGCGGCGTCCTATTTGCTTATTCCACTTATCTGATCTTATGCTTACGAAACCCCCTGCCATGTGCATAGGGCCTCTGTTCCGAATGAGGGTTGGTTCCATATTTGTGTCATGTCGATTGTTCACCGGACCCTGAGGGCGGTATGTATGACAGTTCCCATGTTTGGATGATTCGTCACAGTCGGGGTTTTCACGGTTGCAGTAGTTGACACTGACTGGACGGCACTTCGGCAGGCACCGCTTTTCATCCTCGGGTTCAAAGTCCGCCGACGCGCGTGATGGCGTTTTGTAGTGGTTTGTAGTCCCACTACATTCGGTAACAAACGCGGACCCGGAGTTCTCAAGCGTACATGTTGAGAACGGAGGGGGCTACCCTTGCGTTTCTTGCAGCCCAAAGTACACGTCACAAGTAGTGTTTGATTTTATGATATAAAACGACACATCCATTCCTGGGACCCGGAGCTCAACTGGTCGTGACCACGTCCCTCCCCTCGCATGAGTTCACATAGATCGTTCTGTTTACATGCCCACAATGCTAGAAGACAAAGGTAACATGTAATATACAAAATTTAACCCCAATTACAACTGGTAATACAACGGAAACGATGAGAACTTGTATGGTATTTTGAGGGGGGGACGAAACACAAAAATTGAAACAACTTACCAATCGTTCGACTGGCGTACAAAAGGACTCGGAGGCGTATATTAGATATATAGGCGACCCATGAACGGGGTAGAACGGGCCGATAAACTGAGCAGGAGAGGTGGGGAGAAGGGAGACATATTTGATACAAAACGCTAATGGGGCAGGAAGTACTCACTTTGAATGGGTAAAAATGCGTGGGATCCCTGGCGAGCGAATATGGATAAAGGTTCCAAACACGCCTACAGGAGGGTGAGACAACCGGGGTGATCCAGAGGTGGATCCGTCTATCCTACGAATAGAAGTTTGTAAAGCCACATCCACCAATGCTCGGAACATGGTGGAGGCCCCGTTGACTCTAAGTAGTATAAAAAACGTGTGGGTGGTGTATCAAACGATGGGGACGAACGTATACCAAGTGTAAGAGCAGGGCGGGGTGGAAGGACACCCATAGCCACTGGTGTAGTGAACGTGGGCGCAATCCTTTCCCGAATACACATCGTAATGATTAACCAATTAGGTGAAATGACCGCGCCTCGCGATCGGGCGCAGTCGTAATTTGTGTTTTGACCCTCTTGAGTAGGGGTCGAAAACCGCGCAGGACAGGCCCGGGCAGGCTCGTTCCCCTCTAGGTATATTGGTAAAAACAAGTGTGTAGAAAATATAAACAGTCACTTACCTGCAGCGCGGGCAACCAGGGGATTTATATCCCCCACCTCGGGGTGAGGACAACCAGACCCTCACCAGATGATCCCGAGGTGGCCCCAGGTCCTAGATATAGATCAGTGGATAAAATATATAAAGGGTCTAAGCCCAGGCTTACCTGTACGCCCTCAACAGCAAGGAGAGGTACCTGAAGAACCTCGCGTCTGATCGCTTGTTACCGAATATAGTGGGACTACAAACCACTACAAAACGCCATCACGCGCGTCGGCGGAGTTTCAGAACCCGAGTATGGGGACCTAAACCTAACGGGAAAACCGTTGTAAGTAAGGAAAATTTATCGCTTAGTCAGCGTTTACGGTACTCTTAATGGCTGACACCCAACATGCGGCCTGGGGGACAGATATCTGGAAACGCGTCCGCGGCACGACAGCCTCACCTCCCAACTCATTCTTAGTAGGTCCACATGGTACACACGCAATAATGAAACCTGAATTACAAAACAGCCGGTTCAAGGGAAGCGACCCTTTGAATTACTCCCCCGATCCACGAGAAACGCACCACTGGCTGGGCGGCAAGCGCTGTACTCTTACCCCCACCGCCGCCTGGGATGGCCCGGCCCCCGCCCCAACTCCATGTGGAAAATCAAGAGCCTCCAACCCTACTTAACAGCGGCAGGAGCGGACGACAGTCTTACATCACAGCCTCAGTTCCGCCCTCGGAGAATTTTTCAGTCCATCAAGGACTAACGACTCGCCGACCGACTGCTTCGCTGTGTACCGCAAGGGTTTGACCGGGGTTGTGCGGGGAAGTACGACCAGGACTTGAAAACGTATCCCATCTCCGTGAGTCGTCTGGCTCCAGATGTTGAGATTGAATGTTGAATCTGGAGATACCCAGGCCGGATTGTTCTCTACAGTCAGCCCAACGATCATGATC
>Ga0307517_10003463_pt1 | contig 24546 bp, 30 predicted proteins | sample 23_EM_MG_FD_194515 | JGI IMG/M metagenome (GOLD analysis project Ga0307517, IMG submission 194515) | Populus trichocarpa ectomycorrhiza microbial communities from riparian zone in the Pacific Northwest, United States - 23_EM | ecosystem: Host-associated > Plants > Roots > Unclassified | place... | reverse complement strand
AAGGAACATAACAACTAAACAATCAGTTTAATACAGGAGTGGTATCTGCGTACCAACACGAGCGGTCCCAGCCGCATATGGACAATGGTTTGTATATCTCAATAGCAATTTCATACTCAACTTCACCCTTGATCTCCACAGGCGGCGGAGGATCTTCAGTACAGTTCAGGATGTTACTGGAGAGTGCAGTGTCGAGCATGGACACTTTTGTTCACTTTTCCTCACTAATGTTCCTAAAAATGAGAACAGAAAAAGTTAGAAGAAAATACTTTTCTCACTATTGCTCACTTTTACATCCTTTGGCTTCCTTTTTCTTTCTTATGAATTTAAAATGAAAACTAATTACAAGCAAAAGAGAGAAAAGTTAGGAAAAGTAAGCAATAGAAACCAATAGTGAGAAAAGTATTTTCTTCTAACTTTTTCTAGCCTTTTTCTGTCCTCATTTTTAGGAACATTAGTGAGGAAAAGTGAACAAAAGTGTAGTAAGTCAGCAATAGCCTAGTGAGATGCCTTTTGCAACTATTGCCTTTGCTTCCTTTTTCATGAAAAAGGAGAAAAAGGAAGCAAAAGTTGGCAAAAGGAAATTCCTCTTTTCCTGATGTTCTTCACACACGTTGGTCAGACTTAGGAACACAAGCAGTGGCAGAGCAGAGACCTCCGTAAGTTTATCATTGGTAGATTTCGCTTTGACAACTCACAGTTCATTCGCACTTCACTCACAGATCATTCACAATTCACTCACAGTTCACTCCCATGTCCAAAAAAACAGCTCATTGCCCACCATGTCAATAATCCATGAATTCATGCAGAGTATATACCATTCACTACAGATTTTGAATGTGAATTGATTGCAATCGAAATTATGGAAAAATATGAAGATTTTGAGATAAGATAAATGTGCCAACGCACCACGTGTGAACCGATTTTGGAGCCTAAGTTCGGCAACTAGCTGTAACGCAAAAACGGCCTAAAACATGATGGGTTACATGGGTACGAGACAAGGCCTAAGTTACTACAATCTGCAGAGAATTAGTATACTTTGAGTATACTTATGATTTAAAAAACTTGAAATGGTTCACCTTAGAGGGACGAAATCTTTACACATCATCATCTACCAAATCCCAATCTTCGTTTAAAACTTCTTCTACCCTTTCACCAAGGTTACTGGCTTTTCTATCACTGCTGGATTTCACAGTACCAGCGCGACCTACTCTGATATTCCGTTTTGAGGTTGGATTGGTTACGGCGGCCTGCAGAAGCTGTGAGAAATCGAGTGGAAATGACGGCGCAGTTGGAGGTGGAAGATGTGGGTACGTCTCGTGCGATTTCCTGGACAACCCATTTAGCAGTGGTGTATTTTTTTAATTCTAAATGCAACTTACCGTCCCAATTCCGAACTACAGCACACCATCCAAAGATTACTGAGAACATCACCAGCTTGACTGAGAGGTACCTCGACAGTCTGTGTGTAAGCAAGATACGAAACGTCGTATAGAAGCATAGCAAGAGCGGTTGAAAAGGATGCTTGGGGTACGGCAGCGGGAGGGTCCAACTCGAGGATGGAAGAACTCATCGGAGCATTTTCAGAAAGGAGGGATTCCGAAGAAATCTTGAAATTAGCAGCAGCAACCGCAGAATAGGGAGATGGAAGAGGCGGAACAGGTGAAAGGGCAGGTGACGACGAAAGCTTAAGATGTAGTGGATGTTTTGAATGCCACCTGACGATCATGAGCGTTAATGAAAAGATAGAGGGGAAACACACACAGACCTAGCCCACCCGCCTGATTCAGCCCCTTTCGTAGCACCAATCCAAGGCTGACCAACCCCCAACTTCCCCCCAGACCATATCATTTCGAAAGGTAGCTTGATTCCGAGGTAAAATGTAAGGAGCGACAGAAAGTGAATAGTATGTGTTAGAACAGCGTTAATGTGATCAGGTGGATAACCTTTGAATGCAAGGAAATCAAAACGATCCGGGATGCAGTATTGAAAACGTACGTCTCATGTCACCAGGTACGGGCAAAATCAAGTCTCCGATCGTCCATTCACCTTTTGTTCCAGCTTTACCACCTATCGTGGGTCGTCCACCAACTTCAACGACGTTGAATACTTCAATAAGTTCTTGCACTAGTCCTGCACGAGCTCGTGAGATTGCAGAGGACAAATTCGTGAGGGCTTCGGCCTCGCGTGGAACTTGCGAGATAGTTGGTTGGACAATTAACGGCGTCTCGAGTTTGGCTGCAGAGAGGTTGCGCCGCCGAGAGGCTAAAGTTTCGCGTAAAGTGCGTAGTTTGTCTCTTCCTGGTGGTTGCAGACAGTTGCAGAAAGGATCGAGGTCAGAATAAAATGAATGACATACTCTGGCCATTATCCTTTCTAAGCTTCTCCAACCCTTTCTGTATCTCCTCGACGTGTTGCTGAAGAGCGGACAACTTGGCACGCAGAGTGCGATTTGGTTCAATCAGTTCTGTAAGGGCCTTCCTCGCTTTGGCGACGTGGTCGTCTCTGTCCGTGGCATAATGCTGAGACTGTTGACGAAGGTCATGTATGCTATGCAGAGATCAGCTACGGATGCAGACATTATCATGTCTTGAATAACACACTGAGTTCTCAAACAGGTTTCACATATGAACTGTCGCTGTTTGAGGTTGCATATTCGACAGTCCATGGAAGATAAAGTGAAGGGCCAAAAATGGTATAAATGCCGAATACAAATTATTACTACATGTGATTCACAGCTACCCCAACCGCATCTTCGGTCTACTTGGTGCGCTTAAGGTTCCGCCGACTCCATATCCGTAAAGACGACCCTTCTTGGAAAGGCGTTCCTTGTCCGTAGACGCAGAAAAATCTATGCGACTTCGTTTTCCAGGCGCTTGCGAGGTTGCGTGCTTCTCGTCACGTTCCTTCTGAACTTCAGCTTATGGAAGGAAATGAATCATGCAGTTAGGAAATGTCCATTTGAATGTGAACACGAAAAAGCCATCAGGAATATGGGTGAATATGACAGCAAGAAAACACACCGATTCTGTCTGCAAACCATTCAGGCCGCACGTCATCTGGATCCCACAAATCTTTGGCGAAGTTGGTGATTCGTTCATTGACATCAACAAATTCAACCAGTTTCGCGTAGAGATGAGGATTGCGAAAGGACCGATTAGACATGAGAGAATCATTAAAGTGCTTTGGACTGGACGAATCCTGCTTGAGGGAACAAAACTGTGCCAATTTCGTCTGCAGAGAAAGAAACAAAGTTGGTAGGCACACATTGAAGCAGAATTCCAGACATACTTGCAGGGCGGGATTACAGATACCAGAGCCTTCTGGAGGAACCCCCCAGTCCTCAACTTCAAGTATAGGTGGTGGTTTCAGGATCTCTCGAATGCGGGATGATTCTTCTCGCTCGCCTGCATGAGAATCGGAAGGTGGCTCTAGTTCTGGAACCATGCGCGCTGTATCTGAGGGACCTCTCTCGTCGTCAGGTTTTTCCTCTGCTGAGTGACGATTTCCATGCCGAGCGTGGTGATTGCGGTGGGTTATGGTAGGGCGTTTTATAATGACTTGGGACTTCAGAGTTCGACGAGCTGGGCAATGAATTAATAACTTGGTTGTAGAAAGAGAAAAAAAGAGGGACATACATTCTGGATATTGCTTTAGCACGTTCTTCGGATTGTTTTCCTACCCGACGTAAAATTGAAAGTAATTGTGGGATAGAAGGACGGCGATGGCTCCTCACAATTGTGTTTTGCTCTGGAAGACTTTCCGATTCACTGAAAGAGTCGTCGTCGTAGGGAACGAGCCCTGGAATCATGAGTATATGAAGCCGGCGGTTGACCAAATTTAAAGGATTCACCGTGCATGATGAAAGACAACAAACACCATCATCGTGCATGACTGTTCCGACCCTCACCCTCCCCAGCCTCCGGGCAGCGAAGAATACAGCCATTGGGAATCCTCTGGCAAAGCTTCAGCTCGTCCGAGACCCAGTATTTATTTCTCAGTCAGTTCCGCAATTTAGATCCAGCACAGCTACTCACAATCCACAAGACTCCTCCATGTGCTTAATACCCAACAGGCATCTCAAGACCTCTTACGAATAGAAGCCGCCCATGTTATTGCCTCCTTGTCCTATGGTCAGTGTCGTCTCGGACGTCGATGATTAAATCCAATTTTCTGTGCAGGTTCTGAGGAATCCCTGGCTGTACTTCTTCGGGAAAACACTCACCACGCTCTCGTCTACGACCTTTCGCATCTTTCGTCAGCGGATTCCCCCGCATTACGAGCTGCTTTTTCTCGAGCGCTACGTGCGTTTAGCTCTTCCCTTGCCGATGTGACGGGGCCGTCTCTCTGGGGTTTGCGTGCAGAGCCGCTCACAATTCGAAGTGAGGCACACCAAGCGCTGGATTATATGTTCCAGGTATTGCCCTCCGTTTCCACCAACTTGCTTTGATTTTGATCAAAGTAGGTTGAGACACTAGACGTTTACATGCCCCTACTTGCTCCATCATCGACAACTAACCCCCATGCTGCAGCATCACCTGCTGTGTTAACATCCATAGCCCAGATGCTTGGGAATACCATTCGCACACCAACTCACCGACGTGCAGTAACTGAGTGGTTGCCCCCTGCCGATCGCCTGAAAGAAATCAAATCCCGAAGAGGTTGGGAGAAAGTTTCTACCTCGAATGGAACCGGTTCATCCCCGTGGATTCTAAGGCAGCTGGTCGCTCTGTTAGGAGGTCAGGAACGGGACTGCAAAGTCAGTCTGTTACCTATTCATTTTTCTGGACAGTCCCTAAACGAAGCAGTTGATTGAGGCTGTCCTTTATGCATTAGCGGCGTTGGCAAAAGAAAACGCTCCGGTCGCAAACCTTCTGGAGAAACCTTTTCAAGATGGTACGTCAACGATATGTCCAGTTTAAATTCTTATTCATTTCCTGCAGGTCCACCACCTTTAGTGGGCATTCTTGATTATACCAAGTCACGATCGTTGGATGTCCAGTTGGCAGCCTGTTTGTGGTGTGTATTGGTCAAAACAATTGCTGGTTATTTCGGCTCATAGGTACTAGCATAACTCACACACTCCGTTCATGTTCCTCGTTCATCCAAGCCCATTTATCATCACACCCGCATTCGACCTTAGGGACCACTCCTTCTTCATCCAACCCGCAGCCACATAGCTTTATTCATAGCTCGTCAGTGAGCGTCCCCGCTTTACAACACGCTTGCTCCCGAACAGTCATGAATATTGTAAACCGTGTCGTTGCAACTCCTCCTCCTATTGTCCCTGTCGCTTCTGCATCCAGTGCAGAGTCCCCACAAATTAAAATCAAAGCTTGTTTCATTCTACGTGAGTTTCAATTTCTTTAAAACATCTAAAACGACCATTGAGAAGCGTTTAAGATTATCTTGTCAGTGATGATGGGTCACTATGTCAGGCTGCATTTGAGAGAGGTTGTCTGGAGCATATAGGATCGCTAATCAAGGATATTGCTCCAGCAGAACCTGCACCTCCGGAATGGGAGGAAGATGAGCCAGAGAGTCTAGCTCAGCTGCGAGAGGTAGGTTTCGATTATACCACTACTTTTAAATTAATCATCACACAGGCGGCACTCACATGTCTGGCATCGCTCGCGGTCTGCTCAGATGATATCCGACGTCGGATGACAGATGAACTTGGTCTACTTCCACATATTTCCCGAGCTCTTCGCGCAAAGCAACATGTGGGTACGCGCTATGCTGCATGCCAATGTGTGAGAGGATTGTCAAGGACGGTGGCTGTATCACGAACGGGTTTAGTTGACAGCGGTTTGGGCATGGATGTTTTGAGGATCGTTCTTGGCAGGGAGCTGGGAGACAGATTCGGTGGTAGTACCATAAGCAGTGCAAATGGAGATGCAGCCCATGAAAACAGAACAGGGAGAGCTGATAAGCGGAAGGCTACTACTGTGCTGGATGACGAATTTAAGATGGATACCTCGGACGGTGGCCCTTCGAGAGCGAGGACGAGCGGTCTTGGTGAAGATGCAAGGGTTCTGACTGCTGCCCTTTCTGCCGTCTGTAATATCGTAAACGATTTTTCTCCCCTACGTCCGGTGAGTATCCTCGGACTTTCTGAACCCCCAAGGTTTGATTATTTTGGGGTAGATTTATTTAGAGGAGCAACTTATGCCCCGGCTCGTATATCTTATCAATGAATCGGGAGACCCTGCTCTCCGGTTAAACGCGTTGTGGGCAGTAAAAAATCTAGTTAGGAAGACTAGTACGGAAACGAAGAGAGATCTCATGAGTCATTTGGGATGGCATGACCTTCTTGGGTGCGTTTCTACTTGCTAGACGGCTTCTGAGAATTGAAGTTTGTCCCTTTCAGCTTCCTTAGCGATTCAGAGCTTGACATACAAGAACAAGGATTCAATATCCTACGTAACCTAGCGGAGAACGAAGAAGGAATAGCTATGGTCTTTCGCGAAATTCCACAAGTCCTCAGTAAACTCGTCGACGGTATGCGTTCCACCAATGAGGATGTTGTGCTGCAATCAACATATGCACTCGCAAACCTTGCGAACGGGACACACGGGCAGCAGGATATGATTGTAAAACATCCACATCTCCTCTCCGCGCTTCAGTTGTGTCTCGCGGAGTCGAATTCTGCCGTGCGGAGACCTGCAGTGTCTTGTATTCTTACACTTGTGGAGTCAAATCCCAAGAGGAGGAAAGAGATGAACGAAGCAGGGATTATAAGCTCTCTCCGAAGTCTATGTGACTGGTCTGGGCACCCTCCGCCCCAACCTCATGACAGTCACGGACACTCGAGTGCCATCGGGGGGCCTGGGGGATCAGCTGCAAGTCTGTCGCACGCCATTGGTGTAGCGCCTGGGGGGAATGCACCATATAGTGCAAGAAGCTCTGTGCGATCATTTGTTGGTGGTCTCAATTCTGCTGGAGTATTGGGAGGAACGTACGGGAGCTGGGCGGGCTCCGGTGCTTTGCATATGCACTATGGCACTGGCCGGCACGGCCTTGGTACAAACCTCACTGATGGGAGGTCAGGCTCTCAACTGGTATTGGACGATGAACACGATGTTATCCAAAGGGCACGCGAGGCACTGGGGTGGTTGGATCATGGAGACTCTTTTGCAACTGCGACACCCTGAGTAAATCCGTCTTTATTCGCGATCAGGGCTGTCTCATGAACTCATAGTAAAACAAGTTATACTTATAGTTAATGTCCAGGTTGAATTTAAAATTTATTAGACCGGTCACCCAGATCAAATGAAAAGAGATTACATAACGTCACATGCTTTCTCTCTTCCGGCGTTCATTCTCAGCGACAGCGTCCAGACTCGACCGCGCAGTAGTCTACGCTACCAATGGCGAGCCATCCAACGTTCTCAGCGTCTTGACCTATCCAAATATCCCACCCCCACAACCCAATTCAGTCAACATAAGATTCCTGCTTTCTCCGATAAACCCAGCTGATTCCAATGTCATTGAAGGAGTGTATCCCAATAAACCCACCAAGACAGGTGCATTAGCGCACACAGGTAAAGGTAGCGAAGATAATCCTGTCTTCATACCAGGCAATGAGGGTCTTGCGCGTGTGACGGCGGTTGGTCCCGGTGTTCATTCGTTCAATGTCAACGACTGGGTTGTTATGATAAAGCAGCAGGTCGGAACCTGGTCTACAGATAAAAATGTTGCTGTGGTCGACGTACTAAAAGTACCAGAAGCAGAATCTCTTACAGAGTCACAGGCTGCGACTTTGGCAGTGAGTTAGATCCTCTTAACATTGTAATCCAGGGCCTATATTGAACTCAAGTTCAGATCAACCCACCTACAGCATACAATATGCTGAAAGACTTTGTTTACCTTCAACCTGGAGACTGGGTGATCCAAAACGGAGCGAATAGTGCAGTTGGACAAGCCGTCATTCAGATCGCTGCCGCTCAGGGCTTGAGGACCATAAACCTGATTCGAGATAGGTTTGTTGTACGTTCTCTATACGTGAATTCAGCGATTTCTATTGAAAATTTCAAATCAGACCCGAGCTCGATAGTTTAAAGCAAAAGCTTTATGACAAAGGGGCAACTCATGTGCTTACTTATGACAACATTGCACACAAGGACATCCGAGAAAGAGTTAAGGACTGGACTGGAGGAAAGGTTTGTAACACTGTCTCTTATTATCTTGCTGCATGTTCAGAAACTCAAAGCCAATTCGCCTGGGTCTGAATTGCGTCGGTACGGAGGGTCAATAATTCGCGATGTCCTTTATTAAAAAGTGATCTTATAGGAGGCAAAGAAACCACTTTAATGGTGCGACTCTTAGGAAACGATGCTCATCTAGTTTCATATGGTGCCATGGCGAAGCAACCCTTGTCGATTCCCACTTCCTACTTCATTTTCAAGAACCTTACCTGTCATGGGTTTTGGCAGAGCCAGTGGTACAAAACCAGGACACGAGAGGAGCAGGAAGCACTCATACAAGACCTGGTACATTTAATCAAGGGGAAAAAGGTAGAGACCTTCGTTGTTCTCGTGCATCCACTCAGTCTGCGCTATTGAGTAGCTCGATACTCCCGAACATGAAATAGTGACCATAACCATGGAGGAAACCGACGAAGAGGCAACAGGAAAAATTAGGAACGTTATGAGGACCTTGGCAGAGGGACGGTATGGCAAAAAGGTACTTCTCAAGATCGACAGCAAGGACCAGAAAAATCAGACTAGCACGTCACAATTCGAGGCGTGAATTGGTGAATCCACGGTAGATTTGGGTTGGACCCTACATAGAAGCGAAAATAATATAGGATTGGACAAACGACGGCGTTGCAAATGTACTATCGCATTTTCCTATCCTCGAAGAAATGCTAAGTGCGGGATGAACACCCTAAATACATCGCGAGTCTCAAGAAGTGAAAAGAGAATTCACCTTCAAGTGTCTCAGCTGCCAAGAACATGTAGCCACAAACACAATAATCTGAATCAGACTGTACCATAACGCCCTCGAATTGGTCACTTCGCTCAAATTCCTGTAGTCTTCTTCTCGTTCGCGTTGGTACTGCTGCTCTCTCCTGATATCCTCCAGTTTCTGGTTGAGGTCCCTCAGCTTTGCGGAAAGCTCTGACACGTGCGAACGGTCATGGTCGGCGTCTGGTTTTGTAGAGCCTACGACAATGTCGAGGTAGAGTCTGACGTGTGTGTGGCTGAACCAGGAGGAATGATTTGTCGAGAGGCATATGGCATGGTCGCCTGCCTCATGGGATGTGAAGGTAAATTTGCCTTCAAGGGGTCCAGTGGTCTTCACTACCACAAGCCCCGACGGTTCTTCCTGCGTGTATGAAGCGGTGTCAACATTTCGTTCTCATAGAATGAGAGTAATACGAACGTGCACATCAACGACTATGCCCAGCTCCGGATTATGGCCATATTCTTCTCTTTCCTGGGACCATTCTAACGCACGGTAATGACCTGTTCAATCGAAATGTCAATTCATTATACGGCGATCGCTAAAATAACACACCTTCAACGACGGTATCTGTGGGCAGCTCCTCAATAAAACAGCGCTTCTGGTTTGCATCCAGATAGAAATGGAGGGCATTAATTGATGAAATAAGGGAAATTACAAGAAAAAAGGTGATATTCCGCATTTTATTGAGGTTGGTGAGTGTAAGGACGTGGCTTTTATTTGGCAAGTTCCATCGATTCAAACATCGCGTCTGGTGTTTACCTAAGTTGGGCAAATCACCCTGGCCATAATTCGAGCTGAGCGGACAGTCAGCCTGAACTGATCTCATTCAGTCTTCAGAACGAATTATTCGCGATATCTCATGCTACTCGGTGTCATATTCAGGTTCGAAGCATAGGATTTGCTGCGCATGCATGATGCAAGCCTCGCCGGTTTCTTTTCAATTCACACCCGCTTCTTACGCCATGTCTGATATTTCTGAATTCCAGTCACCACATCCTTTTGATGGAATGACTGCAAAAAGCCTTCTGCTGAACCGGTTTCCTTGGGAATCTACAAACTACGCAGTTAGACCTCTAGAATTGCGTGGATTGATCGGATAGGTTCTCGGATCCGACTTGAAGCAATTAAAGATGTACGAGAGATCACTGGTACCAAATGGCTATTTCCAATGCTTTCCCATCGACTACTTCCAAGGAACTCAAAAGTAGTGGACTTAAGTTGAGAGTTCCACGTATTCTCCCAAGAGCCACACAAGTATTGATCATATCCATGTGGTCTCGGCGGGTGCTTCGGGCTTTATCTCTCCAATTTAGATTTTCTCACTTTTACAGGTAACTCAGTAAACCTCAGTCCTGCCAGAAGTCCGCCTTGAAATTCCGGTTGCGTATGGTTTCCCCGACTCTTGTGGTATAAGTTGAATACAAAATTAGTCCATCAAATTCCATGGATGGTTGGATGCGTGTGGTCCTCTAGCCACATGAACACCCCCATGCTACCTTTATTCCCGACTGCTTATACTTAAGCCTTGATACCCAAGGTGGGGCCTCAGGCCTCAGTGCTTTTCTTCACATGCATTTCCTGCATCTCGCCTATGCTCTATCTTCTGTGTCTCTTGCTCTAGCTTGGACGACTTATATTGTCCCTCATTCCCAGGGCAATGATGATACCCCAGCCCTCACCGCAGCATTTGCTGAAAACCCAAACCTTACTCGCAACACGATAATTCTGTTTAAAAAGGGTGTCATATACAACATCCTTACACCCATCAATTTCCCGTACTTTGAAAACGTTATTGTTAGCGTGCAGGGGAACTTGACTTATGCTGACAATGTGAAGGCGACACAAGGTGAGGCACCTTGCAACTAGTTGGTATCAGTTTCTGATATTGATTCACCTGGCTTTCATGTCTGGTAGCAATTGTTGGGTCGTCGGTGCGTCGCATTTACTCGTTTGAGATATCATTAAACTTGCTGAATATCAAGCAGAGTTACAAAGGAGCTTGGTCCGTCCCTGCCCCTCCCTTGAAAACGACAACCTCACTCTCACGTTCACAGGTTTGCATTCTCTGGAGGCACAAACATCACATTAGAAGGTTCCAGAGAGCCACTGTGGGGTTGGGTGAATTCGCATGGACAAAAGGTCAAGAGTAGAAATGTTGATCGCCAGTGACCGAGTACTCAGTGAATTTTACTTTCCAGTGGTGGGATGTTATGCAAGAGAAATCATCAAAGGTGAACCGCCCTACTGGGTGGGGATTTGGCGGTATCACGAATGGGGAGATCAAATACATGAAATTGTTGCAAGTAAGTCACGGTGTTGAGCGAGAAATGCTCGGGCTATTCACTCATGATTTTCTCCAGCCCATATCCCAGAGTTTTGCTATCAGTGGAAACGATCTATACGTTCACCATAACACGATAATAGCTATCTCGAAGCACAAGGTAAGTTGGTTCACCGGCTATGCCAGCATATTGGACTTAGATTTGTTGGGGTAGGCCATCGTCGCATTCAATACGTGAGTTATTTGTTACCTCCTCAAGACTTGTAACCGTTCAACTTAAAGTTCATTAGGGACGGTCAGTCCACTCAATAGATGATAATCATGTCGCTTTACAAGGTCTATTCGATAGGTTTCGGTGTTCAGGGTAAGAATATACTTTTAGAGGACAACACTGTCTACAACGAAGACGATTGCTTGATGATCGGCCCCCCATCGAGCAACATTCACTTCCGCAATTCATATTGCAGCGGTGGACACGGACTTTCTATTGGCCCCTTTGGCGAGGGTGGCTCAGTGGATATTCAGAATGTTATGTACGTTAATCGCATTCTGGTGAAGTCGATAGTGCTGATACCACTTGAAGTATTGAGAGCGTTACCATGGTACCACAATATTACTTTTTATAGAAAACTGATTTATTTGGTGGCAGGAAAATTCCCTTTATGGAGCAAGGTTCAAGAGTTGGATCGGGTCTGGTGGTGTCGCCAGAAAGTTTGAAAATTTTCACGGTATCGTATTATTCCCAACAGTACTGATCGGATTGAGCTAGTATCACCTGGAAGAACATCACCCTCAAAAAAGTTGTAATCCCTGTGAGTCCTACCACCCGTCGAGATGATAACCATTTTGACTCACGCCCATACAGATCTTTGTCACTCAAAAGTACGTCTATCCTTCGGATACCTGATTCGTCAAGCGGATTAACCAACCCGCGGTCAAACCAGCTACTGGGATCCACTTGTACGGCCCTACCACCCTTTGATTAACCTCTTGACCACATTTTAAATCCTGTAGCTCGGCTCGAAACCAGAAACGGGGGACCATACTTTTATCGATACCTTCACGTTCCAAGGCTTCCAAGGTACCATCGATGAGTAAGTAACCCAACACTCTTTTTCTTAGGATAGGGTGACGCATCCAATCTTTCAGCAAAGCGAACTACAAGGTTGTACCAGGAACGACTGGCAAAGAAGTAGCGATTCTTGACTTGTACAAGGGCACAGGTGATGATGATCTCTCGGGGCAGGGGACCTACTAACACGTTGTACTCCAAAAAAGTGAACGCCATTGTCGCCAAGGATATTCAAACGAAGACGGTGAGCGGTGCATCTGTAACGGTCATGTGCGATTCTACAGTTGTAAGTTCGCAATGTTGGGGTTACATGGGACCCTGTTTGCTGATTTTGGCACAGGTCACAAGTAATGTGGGGTTCAAATGCTGGAATGGCCCTTTCCAGCTTGCATGAGTTGCAGCCTGTCGAGGGCTCGACCGGAGAGTCGTGGATTTACTTGGTATCGACTTGGAAAATATATTTAATTCAGGTGGACCGAGTGAAGACCGTACAATCGCGAAAGATGCACATGAGTATGCATGGATATCAATCACAAATTACAGTCAACGACTTTGGGGCAACTTTGGGGTCGATTTTATTTTTGGCGAGTTCAACTCAATTCAACACAGGGAGAATTTGAAGTCACTACGAATATCATCTATGTAGCTTGAGACGATCGACAGACGTCAGCATTTACAACGGAAATTCTGCCCTGCAAAGACGAGCCTGGTATTCAATATTCAATATTCAATGCTCGGTAAGAATGATCAGGTGACACTTCTTTTCTTTTTCACCAACCAGCGACCGTGAGCGACGAGCGTTGAATCTCAGGCTGTACATCCAACTCACCGGTGACCGCAAAAAACTTCTCCATAGATGGCAGGTCTCATCGACGAAGTTTGTCTGAAGACTAAAGCCAACGGTGGCTCACATAAAATCGAAATCTGTACCCTTGGCATGGCCCCACCGTTAGAGACCCTACCCGTGCTCCTGATGACCCCTTTTTCTCTAGCCTCCGCACTAATGTCTGTACTTTGTTTTCAGCCAAGAGTCCAAGATGCAAATGCTGTGTCCTATATTCACGACTGCTAAATATAGCAATCCATAAAGCATTGCCTCTCAACCACTCCCAGAATATTAAATACCAATCGCCTCTTGCACACTCATAGAAACCCACTTATCTTACCTTTACCATAATCAGCACTCGGCACTCATGACTGGTCTAGCGCATTCGAATTCCCCAAGTATCTACGCCCTCACCCGGCAAGAGGCGGATCGTTTGAAGAGATCCAGCATTTATAGAACTGTTCGTGTCAATATCCAAACTATCGATCCAAGTCATCCTGCATCATCTGAAGCAGAGGGACATGAGGTCAGTCCGCTGTGTTGTTCTCTGACCTTGCACACCGACCCTTCGCTTTTTACTGTTTGTATTACAGAATGTGTTCGAAATTTGCACTCGTGATTCCACCGTAGTGCGCTGCAGATACATGCAGGTGCGAGGTTCGTCGCAAAAGGAACGAAGGGAATCATTGTCGGTGAGACCCCCCTCCCCAACAGTCGTTGCGATTTTTCCTGACGGGCTCGTATACTTCCTCCGGTTTCAGATGACCCTTCGCCAAATAAGGTCCTGGCAACGCATGCAGTCACACCCTTCCGTCGTCAACATACAAGGCCTTGAAGTGAAGGAATCCGAGAGCAACCTGGATGGCGACGGCTTCACATCCCATCTGAGACTTGTCTCGGACTGTTCGAATTACACCATCACCGATTATCTGACTGCTTTTCCACATGTCCATCGAAACAAATTGGTGAGTACAAGGTCGTGCCTTCCCTGTAGTCTTGGCCTTTTTAACTCCTTTGGTTATGATAAGTGCATCGATATTGCCGCGGGACTCGATCATATCCATTGTAACGCAATCGTACACGGGGCCATTCGACCAGTGCGTTCAAAGTTTTTATGATCTATTTATCTTCTCATGTTATTGTCTATGACAGTCCAATATTCTCGTGAAATCCAACGGCACAGCATGTCTAGGAGAGTTCTCCGATGAACATATACCATCCGAACGCACGCTATCGCTGTACGCGAATTACATTGCCCCAGAACTTGTCGATGTCAAGCGATTGCAAAAGTTATGTATCGACAACTACCGCGACATTAATTACGAAGGGGAGTATAAGATGGAGAGCGACATTTTCGCGCTTGCCTCGTGTATGATTGAGGTCTGTCCAATCTTTTTTTTAGCACGCTGGAATTCAGCCTCCTCAGATATACACTGGTGTTCCACCTGATCCCATGCGTATTCCATACGACAAAATCAACACGCACCGGGATCTTGCTCTGTTTCGTCGAGAACCGACCTCTCGGGAAAAAGATTTGATACCCAAAATGACATTACCCACGATTCTCACCATGGTGAGATTCATCCCTAATTTTCGTATCAACTCGAGCGTGGTATATTCCTGGCTGTTGAACCCGGATTCACTGAGGCTCGAGCCTACCGCTCCTGTACTTGCTAAACGAAAATTATGGAGTGCATTCCGAGAAATGGTGCGATCGTCTAGTACCTGATTTTAGTTGAGCAACTGTTCGTGTAATTAATAAAGCAAAATACAGTGTTTTAATTTTATGGAAGTCTCATGCCTGCCGTTCCTGAATTGTGACTGGCAGAACGACTCACGAGGGACATTGAACCAATCCCAGCAGGGGCGCCGGTTCCACCACCACTACTCAATGCATTCAGTAACAAATCCCGACAACAACGCGCTCGCTCACGCCGCTGAACGAACCAGCTGCTAGCATCACAAGGAACCGCTAATGGGACACCGATCGAGCCACGCTCGCCAGCCTGCTTGACACTATGAATCAACTCATCGATTTCAACTTCCGAGTCCAAATCATCAAGATCTTCTGAATTATCGTCTCGAAGTTGATCGGCAAGGCGCAGGGCAGCATTTGCAGCAGCACCCTTTTTGCCTGATTTCTTTGCGATGGATGCCGCACCAGCTTTCTTGATAGCGGCAGGGTCAAGGCCCATTGCAGCGGCTGCTTCCTCGGCCAATCTCTTCTTTTCCATTCTTTCCTTGTCACGCTTCTCTTTTTTCTCTGCTTTTGACACCCTCTTAACGGGCTCAACAAAATTGGGATTATTAGCGCGCTGCCATTCGAGGAGTAATTCATCGTATTTCTTGGAACGGCCCAAAACGGAACGTTTTGCACCCATGGAATGGGACTTGCAAGTGAGGGAACGGGAACAGGGCAGACCCTTGTCATTGATAACGCCGCACTGCTTGTCGAGGTCCACAGGGCCCTTCATGCGTCCTTTAGTAACCTTTGGAGTGGGTTTGTTCCTCTTTTTCGCAGGCTCTTCCGGAGAAGGAGATGCTTTGCGCTTTTTGCCGGCTTTCTTGCCATCTGATGACAATTGAACATTATTGTACGCAGCATCAGGATCATATATACTTACCTTCAAGATCGATCTTTCCTTTTTGGGCCTTCTTTGCTCCGGCACGACATGCGTCTACAGTGCACGGTCAGAACTCCCATATAGCACAACCAATAAGCGGCGGCACCTGCATGCTCTGCCATGAAACTTCTGAGGATTGGTTTACCGCACTCCTTGCATTTGACGAGGCCGATCTCAGAGGTTGCGGTAAGTGGACGGGAGCCAAAGATCTTCATGTCGGGAGCAGAGAGCCATGAGGACGGGGGAGAGGGCAGTGATGCAGGCTCGTCGACTGCATGGATGTCAAATGTGAACGGGGAGGGTGCGATGGACGATGCCTTGAGCTTGATGGCCATGATGGTCGACGGGCAACCAGTGATCACATGGACGGCGCGGTGTTTGCCGGGCCATCAATCGATATATCGAACTAACGACCATCTAGGAGAGAATAATAATGGCCTGTCAAGACATATCCGGGTCTTCTCAGGACTCCCCACCCTGGTTCCAATATGCCTTCAGTGAGAGTTTTCTTCCGTCGTATCTGCCAGTATTTACTCCGAACAGGTTTCTCCTTTTCCTACAATGAGCAGAGTGCCTTCTTGTGCAGCGCGATCCACAATGCATGCCCCTATTCGACAAGCGTCGTTGCAGCTTGACTTGATCATTATTGGCGCAGGTATGTATGCAATTCTCTGTTTCTCCAGTTTGCGTCCTCACTTTGGTTTTTGCAGGTATTGCGGGTCTTGCTACTGCCTTTGCTCTCGCTCGCAGTGGACATCGTGTTCGTGTTTTTGACAAACTCGATGGAAGTCGCCAGGTATTTCTCTCCTTATCAAATCCAAGTCCTGCACTGATATTGTTAATAAAAGCGGTCCGTCGGTGTGCGCATCCCCCCAAATCTATCTAAAATTCTCTATGCTTGGGGTCTACACGACGAGCTTTTGAATGCTACCCGATGTAGCAAAACTGGATTCCATTCGAGTGAGTACTCATAAACACTACAACTTTCATCTGTTCGGCTTGGTACCACCATCCTCATCTTCCCTCGATGGGGAAAAAGCCAACGGATCCGCACAATCCTCTAGGCACCCATTGATTGATCCTTTCGTTTTCCTTGATTCTTTTGTCCCCGTCCTGAATCTCTGACATTACAGTGGAAACAAACGAGCTACTTGGCGTTCTTGAATGGCAAGAAGATGTAATCAAAGAAACCGGAGGTGATTTCCTTCTCCTACACGTAAGCAACCAGTTTCATTGGTATTAATTTTACTCATCCTTGATGGCATAGTACGGTGACTTATATTCCATGCTGTATGACCTAGCAGTGTCGGCGGGGGTAACAATCACCTTTAACACAGAGATCGTCTCAGTCTCTGTTGATCAAGTCAAAGAAGCTCCAAGAGCAGTATTGGCAGATGGGACAATATTGACAGCCAATTTGATCATAGGAGCTGATGGTTCTCAGAGTGTTGCGAGGGAGGCAGTTACCGGGTCTGCTGGAAGAGAAGGGGATCTACCATGTGATCGTTTGTTTTTCACGTAAGGTTTATTTTTGCGAATTTACTTGTTCTTGGTTGAGGCTTTTTTTTCTTCAGAGTTGTGGTTCCAGTCGAAGAACTGAGAAAGGACCCGGATTGGTCAAAGTGGGTGGGCGTGCAAGAGGTCAGTGTAACGGATTCGGGAATAGGTTCTTTTGAGCTCAACGTCATTCCAACATTTAGTGGCCTATTTGGATGGGTTCTGGCCGATCACTGTTGGGTTCGTTATAATCCTGTCTGTTGTTAAGACCACGGCTAACTCTTTAATAGTCTACCCTATTGTAAGCGAATCTGTTCCGATACCCGTCTTTCTTTACTCACACTCAGGAACAGAAGGGTGGACAAGAATACTGCGCACACGCCTACTGGCCTCATTCTCGTATGGAAGGGGATGTCCTCGAAAGCTGGTCAACGTATTGTCCAACCACCGCAATCGACCTCGAAGGCACACATCCAAGGTAACGTTTTGATTCTTCCTCCCAAGTCGTAAATGCAAACAAGTCGTTAGTATCCAACGCCTATTTTCCATGGTTCCCGAAGCGCTCCGGTCCACGTACGCCGCCCGTCCGCCATTGGAAGAGTGGGTTGACGAATCAGGCACAATCCTTCTTATTGGTGAAGCTGCTCACTCACTTATGGTTTGTGTATTCCTTGGTTTTTTTTTTGTTTCCCGCTCACTTGTTGCATCGTGTTCTAGCCGTTCACAATCCATAATGCAAGCCTCGCTGTTGAGGACGCAGCAGTCCTGGGGAGTTTAATGTCCCACCTCAGTTCACGCGAGCAGTTACCGCAGATACTCGAGGCATATCAGGACCTACGACTTCTGAGGGTAAAACAAGTCCGAGAGACCGAGCTCAACAACGCTGCGCTTGTCACATACACAGATCCCCAGATGCAGACGATGCGGAACGCTGCTTTGGGTCAATCACTGAAACAAAGTACTGCCTATGATAAGTGGAGTGACGAAAAACTGAATGCGCAATGGCAGGAAATTGGCGCTGTGTTTGGGTACGATGCTGCTGATGCTGCGGAGGATTGGTGGATCAAGTGGGGCGCTTTAGGAGAGCTTAGTCGGGAGGAAATCTCTCGGCCAGTGTTCGATTTCAGCTTTCATATTACGCAGACAGTGGACGAGGTTGCTTAGGTGGTTTAGAATTATGTTACTGACTTCATACCAAATGTAATATGCCATTATACCCATATACACAAGTCACTGCTGGTCTTTCAATTGTATCGTAAGCGTCGTGCGTACATAAACTCTACTGACAGGATGGAAGTTATATAATTAATTTAGGCATAATAAAAATACAGAGGGAGGATGAATAAAAATCAGTCCCTAAATATAATATTCTGGCTTCCGCGAATTGATACCATATTCAGCCAATGCGGAACTGAGATCATCCATAGTCAGCGTCGTCCTTGTCTTATCCTTTAAAAATATCGAATTAGCAAAAGATAGAGAAGGTCATCAAATTTGTAGCGACCTTGGCAGAGGCTGATCCGATGGGCTGGTTGATACGCCGACCGCCAGCGGCATTTGTTCGAATGCGAGCATGTTGGTAGGCATCTGCTGCAATATCCGACACAAACTTTTGGGCAGCTAAAGATATCAGGCGCTTTCTGTCGATGGTCAAATAGTTGATAGCAAACCACAGATGGAAAACAAAGGGCTTACAGCCGAACGTCATCAGACTCAAACCCGACTCGTTGAAGGTAATAATCTGTCACTTCGTTCGGTATCTAAGGCAAAATAAAAAGCCACATTGAGCGATTCTACTTGCATCACATCGCAATAAGCACACATACCAGTGGTTCATATTCATCTAGCATCAATATGAACTCTGCCAAAGTGCGATCCTTGCGAGCCTCCTCGGCGGCCTGTCTTGATTGCGGTGCGGTGGATGACGAAGCGGCTGCTTGGGAGGTGGACTGAGAGGATTCTGGTTGTGTATTCGACATGACGATGGCTTTGCAAGAAGGATTGGCGGAGTTGTCGGGGTATGAAACTGAGAGTATGTAAGCGGCTTGTCCTTTTCTTGATCTTCAACCTGAACTCTGACAAGGTGAGGAATTTGCTCGTATTTTATTAGTATTACTATGATGTTTGAGGCATTTGGCTTTACGCAGGAGCGCCTCCTGCACTGCAGAAAATCAACTCAGCTACCTTCGGACACTGTCGTCCGCTTCTCTGATCTCTTGAAATCGTCTTCAGACCCCAGACAGGAATGCTGATTCAATCTTTCTCTAGACTCCAACAGAATTCTTTGAAAACGGAGTTTTATAAGATACTACTTGTCATGTAATGAGATTCTCGTTCTGCAAAACAGGATTTTTTTCTGTGACTTTGTCAAGGGCAGACAACAACGCCTCCACATTCGGGGAAACCACGAAATGCTTTTTCACCTCTCCAAGAACGACCAGCTGCTTTTCTGCCTTGTCAAGATGCACCACATGCTGTAGGAATGAGGGTTGTGTACTTGCACTGACCTAGGGGGGGGAAAAGCGGTCAACGGTGAAACAGATAAACGACAGAACAAGTTACATCAAGTAAAATATCATTTGTGAGACGCATTTTGACTGCCCCACTTCGGTACACCTCCAATTGCCCAATTGCCCCAGACACACGCTCGGCCACTTTGGGCTCAGTTGTTTCTGGAACACCAGATGCTGATGCTGCTCGTGAGGACGAGGCATCCGACCTGACATCAGGTGCAAAGGTCACTTTTTTCTCCGTTGGAGGTCGTGGTTGGTCAACGTCCATGGCATTGTTTTTGATAAACGTTGGAAAGGGTGAGGGGAATTGGAAGAAGTATAGTTGGTGTTCATCGAGGGATCCTTTCTGGAGAAAACTGAGTATTTTTCGCATTGGTGTAATTTAGGCATGGAGAACGTACTGCTTCAGCGTTCGCTCTGGCAGCGAGGTTATCAATAAAATCCTCTAGTTCTTCACCTCCACTTTCACTCAGTTCCCCTTGGGCTAATGCACCGGATAAGCTGATGTACAGAGTAACAAAGAACGTAATGACATACCAATGTTATCCAGGCCTTCTTGTTTTATCTTGGAGTCATTGCTGCGGCGCAACTTTCGCAAAATGTCTGGTGCCATCCAATCTATTTTCTGTATTTGATCCATGTCGACAATCTCGACACCCTCATCAGGATCAGAATAACGTTCTTCATCCTCGACTTTAACCTCCTTTCCTTTACCAATTTTCCCATCGTTTACTGGTAGTGAAGGGGGTGGAAAAGTTGGCCGCCGTTCTGCAGCACGTCCTGCTTGACTTGGACCCATTGCGAAGGGCCCACTGGCCGTCATTTCGACGGCCGGGGGAATGCCTCTTCCTCTCCCTCGGGGTGCACCTCTAGTTTCTCCACGCCCCCGACCTGGTTCGGTTGGAGAAGGCGGTGGATTCACGCACTCTTTCTTCCGTCTTTGTGGTAGTGTTGGGACGAATTTCAGTTTTTGGGTTCCCTGCCTCGTTACATCGCCCTGCTTTTTAGCAAGACTGCCAATCGCCTTGGGGACTGAGGGTTGTGACGAAGGATTCTGACCTGACATGTCAGAGACTCGGAAGCAGATGTGCCCATCTCGTTGATGGTTGTTTACCTCGTCGACTCGTCGTCACCAGCCACTCTGTTCGTTGCTCATTATTTCATCGTTCCTGCGGACCAGCCGAACATAAGTGTATGGATAGTCTGAGGGGTTCAGACTCTTCTTACTGAACAGAATACTCGTCCAAAAACCATTTCGTCCCTTAGTGTCTCGCTCACCAACAATGTAAAGTCATTCAGTATTGATCATTGGAACCATGATCTTATCTTGTAATATTAATGAAAATGAATTTAGTCTCACGGGGCACAATCAGTTTTTCCACCAACCACCATGTCTGAACAAGTCAAGCACTGGCACGTAACCTACAACGAAATCCACAATCTTATTCGCAAATGCACTCCTCGCATCGTCGAACAGTATAATCCAGATCTCCTGATTGCGATTGGCGGAGGGTCAGTGTTTATCAACTCTTGATCATCTGGGAAGTTTGTTTCCTCACTAAAATAAAACCAGAGGCTTTTTCCCTGCGCGGGTGATGGTGAGCAAGTTATTTGCTATGTGATAGACTCTTGTCGAGGGCATATTCTAGCGTACATTCCTCCGGGGGAATGCAGGGAAGAAAACTCTGCAGATCCAGGCCATCGGTCTTTCCCTTTACGAACCAGTAGATGGCACAACCGCTGAACAGCTTGGGAATGAGGTCATCAGAACGCAATGGCTGTCAGTACATAAACACAGATTTTGATTTGATATGCTGATCTTTTTTGATGTATTCAGGGGTCCTGATTCAGGGAAACTCTTGCTTGGCAAACGGAATCTTATCATCGTGAGTTTATCATTCAGAACCTACTAGTCCAGCTCGAATGATCGTCTCACAGGATGAAGTCGATGATACTCGTAAAACACTGCAGTGAGGAGATTAAGTTCCTATTCAAGCATCATCCGAACAACTGATTCTTGACGTAGCTATGCTCTTTCTGAACTGCGCAAAGACGTCGAGGCAGAACTCTTGTCGTATCCGGAATCTGAACGGGAATCGCTACGCTCTGCAACGAAATTCTCCATCTTTGTTGTTCACAACAAGAAAAAACCAAAGTTGGCCGAACTTCCACATGACGTCCTGTACAGTTCATCTTGCCTTTTTTGTTTGATTGAGAATCCTAACACCATTCAATAGTTATTTTGCAGGTGAAGAAGTTGGTGATCTTTGGTGAGTTTGAATATGGGTTATTTGGATTTTCAGGCTTACTCGGATGTCGGAGGTTGGATTACCCGTGGGAGGCAATGTGTGCACATTTTCGTCGAATCCCTGCTTTGATATTCATGTTTTGAACAGAGACGTCGAGGAGCATGATGGCTATGCTGCGGCAGATAGGCAACAATTATGACGAATAAATCATTGCCACAACTTAAATCGATGTAGTTCGTAAGTGAATCTCTCCGACTTTAAGATCTACCTTGATGCATTTGCCCTTACAGGTTCCTGTGATTGCGATATAAGGTTTACATGCGGTATCTTCCCTTTGTCGTGTTTAAGACTCCAACGAATATAGGCCTGGATATAGCTATGATAATAATGTGGTGTTGGCGCCTCCAGTGAGTGTAAACCTGAAATGCGTTGCTCCACAGAAATCCTAGTTTCAACGTTCCTCCAACTCACATCAGCAGGTTCCGCAGACAATAACGTTCTAGATCTATGATGCTGATAGCATAAAAGTGGACCGCAGCCCCCACATCGGATCTTCTTCTCCATTTTCTCTGTACAAGAACTACAAGAACCTCTGAACCATAAACCAGACCGAAGGGTGAAAATGAAATTGTGTCCAAGAAAATCACCTTCCCAGAGAGTATGGAATAATGTGGGGTGAAAGGAGACAGATAGACGACTGTGAGGTCTTTGCAGAAGAGTTACGGAAGCATAGCCGGTTTTGCAACGACGATCATGATCAATTATTATGTAACATCAAAGTTTACTCGAGTCGGAGCTTGAAAAGTATTTTTTGTCTTTTTAACGGAACCTCTATGATCATGAAGCCCTGGTTAGATACAAATTTGAGTCCAAGTCCAGGTTCGTCGATGTTCGTCGCAGCAGTTACTTCATGGTGTCACTAATCTGATTGCACTGAAAGAGCGGTGCATGTCCGCACTATTCCAGAATGCCGGCATACTTATGTTGCTGTCGTATGGCGCGTAAATGGAATCCCGGAAAGTAAACGGACTTCCGAACCACACCAGATATTCGATCGCGAGCACTGTGCCGTGTCTGGAAGAATTCACTTGCCCAACTTGGCCTATACCGCCGCCAACTCCGTTGTGACGAGAAAGAAAATGGGTCCTAATCATATCGGGCAAATTAAAAAAGAGAACAGATTTGGGATTCTTATTTTACTTCTAGACACGGTGCTTCGCTTGCTTAACGTGTCGATGCGTCGCGAATAGCTTGCGGGTTCAAGTTACGCAACATTCCCGTAAGATTAAAGGAGTTTAATCACCCCTGACTTGGCCCGTGCACCGGCGCTTAATTTAGTTTATACAGGTGAGTTCGATTTTTACAACTCTTCACTCTTCCTCACATCCATGGAAAGTGACACTGCAAGAAGACAAAAATGGCTTCACAGGCGTTTCCACGCCATCGTATCTGGCGAGATGCCTATTTCTCCAGGAAATGCGAAGCAATTCCTCGAGGCTATCTCTCAAAATCCCAAACCTGAAGTGTGTTTCACGGCAATCATGACCAGCCCCTCCGGTGCTTCGACTTTACAGGATGCGCTCAAATATGATCTTTCTATCCCATTTTTCAACACACACATACCAGCCCTTGTTCGGTGCCTGCAAGATAAGGATTTAGCGGCAACCAACAACGGCGTGCTTTTCTCAGATATAATAAACAAGCTTTCTGGTCGGGAGATGGACCTTTTCTGGATGGAATTCCGCAAAGCATTCCTAGCCGGGCAGTTGGACGATAATGGCGAAATTTCATTCGGTTGGTTCTACTGGAAGTTCTGCCTTTCGTCCAACATGCCACAGATTGCTACCGACATCCCAGCGATTGTCAGTCGCCTTACATCTTCATCGAACCCTGACGTCCAGAATATCGGTGGCGAGATCCAAAGCGTCTTGACGACTTTACAACAACCTTCGGCGTCTCCCGATACCTCCCTCGATTCAGCACCTGGCGGAAGACACGACAACGACCATTCGGATTTCCGAAAGATCTTGATTCTCCCGACTCATGGCGAGATAGCGTGCAAATCAATGTCATCCTTACGACGTTCCACTTTCTTGGATGATCCAGTGACGGAGCATAACCGAATCGCACTCCACCTGGACAATCAATTTCGCCTATTACGCGAGGACATGCTTTCTGAAATGAAAGAAGAGCTTCACATTGCGACGGGAGGGAAAAAAGGTTACCACCAGGGTGTGAAGATCAAGGGCCTCGTCCTCAAAGAGCTTGAATGTGGCCAGCCAAACAAGCGAGATAAATGGGGCCTGGTTTGCATCTGCAAAAAGGACAGCCTTCACGAGTTATCGAACAAGAACCAGGCAGAGCGGAAGGCATATCTGGAAGATCGACCAAACTATCTCAAGCATCAATCTCTAACATGCCTGCTGGCCGGCACGGATATCATTGGCTTTGCTACCATTCATCGTGATGAGCAGCGTTTGGTCAAAAGTCCGCCGGAACTCGTTCTTCAATTCG
>Ga0307517_10003461_pt1 | contig 24549 bp, 26 predicted proteins | sample 23_EM_MG_FD_194515 | JGI IMG/M metagenome (GOLD analysis project Ga0307517, IMG submission 194515) | Populus trichocarpa ectomycorrhiza microbial communities from riparian zone in the Pacific Northwest, United States - 23_EM | ecosystem: Host-associated > Plants > Roots > Unclassified | place... | reverse complement strand
GTGAAAAGAATCGAATGCGTATTGCGCACTCCGCGTACAGTAGAAGGCATCGCCTATAAGTGGTGGTTAACTACTCAGGACGGTGTGTTTCGAACCGTTTCGGTGGTTGTTTTTTAAATTATTTTTTATATAAAAATATATTAAAATAATATTTTTTAAAAAATTATTTTTAATATCAACATATCAAAATAATATAAAAAGATAAAATAAAAAAATAAATTTAAACAAAAAAAATGATTTTGTGTGAAACGCAAATGATCTTTTAAACCTCGTTTATAAAATAAAATTGTTTATTTTTTTTAAAAATAATTTTAATATATAAAAAATAAATTTTAAAAAATAAAAAATATTATTTAATATATTTTTAAATAAAAAATACTTAAAAAAACAATCAAGGAACAAAAACGTATATTATTCTGCAAGTCTATTCCTCCATTTTCTTCCTTTTCTTCGACAACATTCCCTCGTTTTTTATGCTTTAATAAATACCTATGCATCCAAAAATAACTCAAGATTCTATTCCTCTATGTGCTCACTCAAAAATAACGAACATTACAGTAATTTTCAAGTAATAACTATTAAATACCCATAGCACAAGAAAAAGATAAAAAAATAAAATTATATTCAGTATCATTAAAAAATTATATCTTCTTAAAAAAATATTATTTTTAATTTTCTCTCTCTTATATTCTTTTATGCTGTGAATATCTACTAATTATATTTTCATTTAAAAATTCACCGCGAATAAGAAAAAGAACAATTATCCTAACGTGGCAATAACGTCCAAAAAAACCATACGTCACCTACCAACTCCGTTAAAATATGAACCGTCGACTACCGTCAATGGATCCTAACGTCGTCAACGTTAAACCCGTCAAAAACGACCTTCCCTCTCTCCCTGTGCCTAAAAGAACCAGCAGCCTCACTCTCTTCATATTCTTTCTTTTTCTCTCTCTAAAGGCCGCTCTCCATCTCGCTCTCTCTCGAATTTTTTCTTTCGCTTTAAAAACGCTGTCGTCTTGGCTCTGAGAAAGGTACGGACAGTCTCTCGATCACGTCGGTTTCGGTTCTTTCATTGCTTACGATTTTGACTATTTAGTGCTGTTTTTGAGGACCTAAAATCGGATCCTTTTCTTAGAAAAATTATCACGAGTGATTATTTTTTGTGGTTTCTATTTTTGGATTTTTTTTAGAACTCTTATGGATTTAGAGTGGAGACTCCTTGGTTTCCTAATTAGTTTGCTGGTTTAATTTATTTGCTCCTATAAATTTCCTTGATTGTTTTTTTTTATATATATATTTTTCGAAAATCAGCTAGTGTGAACTGAATTATTGGTAATTAGTTCACTATTGACTACTGCTTTTTTAAAAAAGTTAACTTGACTTGGAATTCTCTTAATTGCTGTCTCAAGACCCTTAAATCTTCTCCTTGTTTTATTGTTATTTTTTATTGAATTAGTTTTATTTTTCTCGTGTGTGCTGAAAATTATCTTGTTTTTGCATATTTGGTGATGGAAATGAGTTGGAAACCCAATTCTGAGGTACAGCAAGTTCGCGGTTAAGACTAGCTTGAGATCATCAAATTAGTGATAAATATTGGTTCTTTTTCTTAATTGCAGCGGAAGAAATGTATTTGTACCTGGGAATTTTCCATTGGTAGTGAAATTTGAGTTGTGTTTGGACGGTGGAGCATGTGAGTGGAGATTTTGGGTTTGTGTTAGAATCTGGAGGCACTTTGTGTTTGAGCATGGGGAGTGCTTGCTGTGTTGCTGCGAGAGATAAAAATATAGTGAGTGGACCAGGTGGTGAAATCTTGCATAGAAATATTCGGTATTCGCCAACTTGGAGCTTTAGATGGGATAATCGAGGGCGAGTAGCAGGGGAAGATACATCGATAAGTTGGTTTTCTGATGGAATTAGCAGAAATGATGGATCAGAAATTAAAAATGAATCAACCTATACATCGGAGGATGGAAGCCCAACGGAGAGCTTCCAGAGACATACGTGGCAGAAGTCCCCAACATCTGAAGGAACCGCAGCTCATGCGAGGACTCCTGCTTCAGGTAAACTACTGGTGGATATGGTTCTTCACATTAGTATCTAATGACCTATTTCACATGATTTTTCCGCTCATTCTGAAATTTACCTCTATATTTAAGATACTGTTGCAGTTAGCTTTGTATTGCATATAGATGCATGGATTGAAAAGTAGGAGCAATACCCTTACTGGACATTTGCATGTCTATAAGAGCTTAAACCATCATAGTTGCTTATTGTTATAGAAGGTGAGGATAAACAATTTGTTTGATTTGGCATTGAAACCTTATTCATTATCATTAATGAGTGAGAAGCAGAACTCGATGAAATATACTCCAATATAACTGAAAACTGTTGGCGAGGAACAATAAATACCCAAAGCAGAAAGATTCATGCAGTGCTTAGGATTTTGAAAATGTATGCAAAGACAATAACCATGAGCTCTAAAATAAGCTCATTGCATAGTTATGATATTAGATTGAAGAAAACATGTATATAAAATAGACTGTGTGCGTACTGGGCTTGTTTGTCCTCACACTTAAATTCTTCTCATGTTACATGCAAGGTGCATGATACCAAGAGAGATGCTTAGCTCAAAAGGGAAATGTTGAATGCATATTTTAGAAACACAGATCTTTTGCAATTATTGCACCAATTTACAGGATTTTACTTTGTCATGGAGCAACCTTGAGAATCTGCTTAAAGAACAAATTTGTAATCCCCCACAAGCTACTACTCTGTGCTATTTGTTATCCTGACTTTTCTTCTTCCTTTTTCCCTTCCTTTATTCCGTTGTCATATTTTCTTCTTCTTCTTATGCATCTTCAATTATCTTCTGTAAGATGCAACCCAGAATAATTACTAGAATCTTTTTACATGGGAGAATAATGACTGTAATCATGACTAGAGCTTGATTTGTTATTTCTGTACATTTCTTTGGACGGCTAGATTCTTCTGTGTACTATATGGTTCCCTTCCTGTTCTTCTTTTGGCAACTGGTTTTCTTAGTTTCAAGTTTTGATGGGGGAAAATGAAACATAAGCTACGTTCATCCCTTTCTTAAGATTCTTATTACATTGGACATTTGATAGAATACTCGTAAGAAATCTATTCATCTTGTGGGTTTTTGACCTCTCATGAGCCCACGTGTTCATCTGTGATCATTTACACTTCTATTGCAGATCAATCCCTCCCAAGGAATATCTCAATGGACACGAGTTTGGAACAGGTAGAGCTTTCTTCTCGTTGAAGGAACTTCTATATTTGTTCTATGATTGACTTCACCTCTTCTCCTTCAAATGGCATACATTACCGAATCTGTTCGTCTTGCAGGTGAAGGAGTCAACAGAATCCATGGCGGTTCTGAATCCATCTCCTGAGAAAATCTCTCTGTCAGTGCCCTCTACTTCATCCTTATCAACATCTCCACTTCCCCCCCAAAGTCATTTACATCCTGCCAGCCCAACAACATCAAGGTGGCTACAGCACTCTCCGAGACATCAGCTAACAAAGCCAGTATCTGATGTCCGAATCCCAGGATTGAGGTCATCAAAGAGCATCCCAGGTTCTGAAGAGAGGCCTCCTGTTTCTTCATGGAGCCATGAATCAACTCAGGGATGCCATGGCGAGTCTTCAGATGGCTGGTCTATGCATGCATTTTCTGAGCTCATGGCTACTTCTAATAGAGAAAGGTGGTCTTTTGATAATGAGTGCTTGGGGTTTAATCATGAGAAGACCAGATCCAGTGGTCGAAGCTCAGCTTTTACTTCTGTTGATCTTCAAACATGTGGGATCTGCTCAAAGCTATTGACTGATAAATCTTTGTGGGGCAGCCAGAAGCTCATTGCTACTAATGAGCTCTCTGTTGTCGCAGTTTTAATTTGTGGTCACACTTATCATGCTGAGTGTTTGGAAGCTCTGACTCCTGAAATTGACAAGTATGATCCTGCATGCCCATTTTGTACCTTGGGAGAGAAGCAGGCCTTTAAGCTGTCTCAAAAAGCTTTAAAAACAGAAATGGACTTGAAGGCTAGAAACAAGAAATTGAGGAGCCGAGTGGTAGATAGTGATCTTGATGGTGATTCGGCAATGTTTGATCGCTTTAAAGATGGTGGAAGTGAAGGAAAGGGTCCAAAGATGGGCTTAAGTTCCAGCATGAAAAGTTCCTTGGCAAAGCCTTTCTTGAGGCGGCATTTTTCATTTGCATCCAAAGCGAGTAGATCCTCTACTGAGAATCACTCAACCAGAAAGAAAGGTTTCTTCTGGACAAGATCTCTGAGGGGTTGATGTTCTTCTCAGCTGTGAAGTGGTGAGTACTTCAAGTCTTCAACTCATGTATATGCTGCTTTTGTCCATACAAATCACTGGAAATTGTCACGGCGAGAGCCTTGTGGCTTCCAAACGTTAATGCATGATAGCATGATGTGTATAGCAGATGTATTAGTGAAGATTTTGATTGACCGGAAACTTTCTAAAATAAGCATAGGTGTTTTTATTAACCATCAAATTCTTGGAACTCAACATGACTGATCGACTTTTATGGGTGCAGATTCCAGTGCTGACCATCTCTGCGTTGTCAAAAAGGGATTGTTGGGGCAGCGGGACGTCTTCCTCCAAGAATTCGTTTTGGAACATCTCCATCTCCATCTGCATACACATTTACACATTTTCAAACTGGCCCACAGGATTAGTTTGTGGAGCGATACTGTAAAGAAGTAAATGAACTTATAGAATTCCTATATGATCATGAAAAGATTAGTAGAATTAAAATGTATCACAAGATTGGTGATCCTATTGGTGTTTTGTACAGATCAATTTGTTTCTTGCTTGGACACAGTTCATGAACTGATTCAAATCAATGAGGTTTGGATAAAAGACCCCTCATACATGAATAATCAACCTCATTTTCTTTTATTTTAGCCCGGGAGATTTCTGTGGATTTTGGAAGGTCTAAACTTGTTTCATCTGCTTATTTATGCTCTACATTGAACGCCTCTTGAGCCCTGCGGTGGAAACTCCAAACCTCTGGATTTATGCTACTCCTTCCTGAAACCTTGTATGCCCAGATGAGTGACACGTCTCCTGTAATGGCTAGCGTGGCAACAATCCTTCATGACTCTTTTGGACTTTCTAACACCAGGTGTAGAAACCTGGTTACATGCACGAGCCACGTCTGTTCTCCTCCGCCACTTTATTAACCTTTTATTAGGCCAGCCTAGCTAGCTAAGCTTAAACTCTATCCTTCACTGTCAAAATCGAAATTTATCACTATTGCTAAAAAAGATGGCTGCCACAATAAGAGATGAGCAAGGCAATCCAATTCAACTCACAGATGAATATGGCAACCCGGTTCAGTTAACAGATGAACATGGTAACCCTGTACAGATCACTGGCATAGCCACCACCAAACAACCTCCGACGCTTGGCAATGTAAGGAGTGATCAGGTACCTGGTACTGGACTTTTGTCTAGTACTGCCATGAGCGAAGATGCAACGAAGGGCACTGACATTCTTGAGACGGGACAGCATGGTGGGTTTGCTGCTGACCAAGGTGGACATAAGAAAGAGGAGCAGGAAGAGATTTCATCTACTTCAAGCTCTGGCACGGTAAGACATATTTGACCGACATAACTATATGACTAAGACACGAAATGATGATTACACATTGATCGCCCCTCGAATCCTTATTTTGAACAGAACTGTCGAAATTTTTTATGAGTTTTATCAGGTAAAGCTCCAGGTTATATGTAGTGAACAATGACGCATATATAGAATCCTACAGTGGCGCCGTGCCATGAGACTCACGACGCTCGTTGCCAAATTCTTTAAGAAATGTTGGGAGTTGTTTGACATCTTTCCTGCAAATAAATTTGATCGCTAATTATCTCTTTTAATTGTAGTCTGAGGACGATGGGCGAGGAGGGAGAAAAGGGCTGAAGGAGAAAATAAAGGAGAAATTAACTTGCGGGAAGCACTAGGAAGAGCATGGACAGACCGCTGAGGTACACACCACAACCACCGGTCCAGCTGGAGAACAGTACCAGGAACATCAGAAGAAGAGTGTGATGGAAAAAATCAAAGAGAAGTTGCCTGGCCACCATAGCCATCATTAAAGAAGTCTGCTATGGCAGTCCATTGTTTTGTGGTGTTAATATGTTATTAGTGATTTCGTGTGGACAGGGTTGGTTGAATTGTGTGTGAATTAGCAGTTAAGGTTAGTTCTGTAATAATTTTAATAGGCTGTCTGTGTATTATGCATGTAATCATGTTTTGGGTTGCATAAATAGTTTTCAGTTTGTCCTAGAAAAAATCAAAAAAATATTAAATCTTGATATTAACTCGCATGCAAAAAGTTATCAAGAAAAGGATCTTAAAGAACTCTTTTCATAGAAAAAGAAACATGTTCCCGCTGTGCGCGCGCGTTTCCTTGTTGCTGAGCACTTCCGGTCTTGATTAACAGAACAAAAAAGATTCTATTCGTAGAAGAATAGATCCGACTGATTACATAATTACACAACCGCACACTGCACCTCCATGGTGAAAAGTAGCTGGCGGCCGCTTTAGCAAGGGAAGTGCACCTCCATCATTTCTGCCTGTTCCAGGCACACAACGCCTTGTGGGCCATATGAATTAAGCAAACTCATTAATTGTTCATGTCTTTGTGCTTGCTCTTTACTGGCATATTCAAGGGAGTCTTAAGCCTTTTGAGCTCTTGGGACCGAGTGTCCGGAGCCCTGAGTCCAAGGAGCAGCAGCTCTGATACCAATTGGAGCAAGCTTAATGGAAATGGTACCAACTTGGATTTCTTCCAAGTTTCTCTGTAATTCTGGAAGAGTGTTTATCAATGCCATCAATGCTCAACTATGGAAGATACAGAGAAGAAGACGAGAGAGATACTGAATTTGTTTTTTCATATCCTGTCCTTCACTCCCTGCCTGGTTAGTTACATGCAAGGCCAAAAGGAAGAATCAGCCTTCAACTAAGCCTCCACATGGATATCTCTCAAGAGTCCTTCTCAAACTAAAAACATAAATAGAACATTGCCTAACACGATACTATCAACGTCTCTTTTTTTTCAAGTTTCATATGCCCTAATTTCATTCCTCCCATCCTTTCCCATCACAACAACAGCAACCTGCGACAGTGACATAATAATGCGTGATTTTGGATGCAAAAGGGGAGCAATGAGAATAATGAACCGGGACAGGATTTGCGTTTCTGCCTACAAAAGATGCAGGCCGTAGATAGAAATTAAGAACCTAGGAAACCTAAATGACAGGACAAGACAAGGATAGTGTTGTGATTTTGGAGGCAGGTAGATCTTGGGTGCAATTGTTGTGTATCGGCCACCAAAAATGAAAATAGAAGTCAGAATTCCGTGTGAAAAATACCATTTTTATTTTCTAAGATGCATCATACTATCGATACATATTGAATGCATTGTCTACCTTATAATTAAAAATAATTAATACATGGTGTAACATTGCTATGCAAGGAGATTGCTCTCACCGTTTGATTGCCAGAGGGATATACCAATCAAATATAAGCATTCAGGTTGAGTAGAAAATGATCCAATTAAGCAAAAAAAATAATTAAAAACACAAAACCATAGCTATATAATTAAAACAGAAAGCAATTGATTGAATAAACGCAGCAATTCGCTTACTAGCAACATTAAGGTCAACTTGTCATGTGACAGTAGAAACCCCAAAGAACAATGTTGCTTGCCAAGAGCCAAGAATGAAAACCATAATAGAATGGAATATCTCCTTGCTCGAACAATTGTTTTTCTGAAATATCCTTACAGCAATTCAACTGAAAGGAACAACAAATGGTACAAGATCTGAACTCCATTTCATTCAGTTTCTGGGCAGCCTGAGAAGTTACCAAAAAAAAATCAAGCCCGGGTTTCAATCCTTTCCAAAGTCAGCATTGTAGTGAGCACTAGATTCAAGCTTCTTAGCCTCATTTAGTTTCCTGACAGCCTGAAATGGAAGAAAGCCATAACATGTCAAACCATTCGAACACAGTAACAGGCATAACCAGAGTAGAGATGTCCAAGGAAACAGAATTGTCTAGATGTCCATTGTCACAGTGAGCTGACTTAAAAATTAAACGTTTTCAATTTTCACTTCTTGCATAGCAGAAGTGTGGTCTGTTTTACCAAATGATTCTCCAAGGTTATGTTTGTTAGGAGAGATGGATTCCAATCTCTCCCCACGTGTCCACCCTTCCTCCAATCCCTCTTGACAAACAGAGTGTAAGTGACCGGACAGGAAAAATGAAGTGCTCTCTCAAAGACAGCATCACTGGCTGAGTGGTACAGGACTCAAGTGTCATGAGCAAACAGGCCCTGACATAAATAAAATCTCTTACACCTAGTTTGATATTCATTTCTGAAAGGAAGAACACCTTACCTTCATGAAATCCTCATGGATGACATAATCACGTTCTGCACGGATTGCAGACATCCCAGCTTCAGTACAAACATTTCTAAGATCAGCACCATTAAAACCCTGCAACAAAGGTGCTTGATTTAACAGTCACGTAAAAGATACTAACGATTTGTACAGATAGAAGCATCTCCAGCTTACCTCAGCAAGCTTTACAACTGCTTCATAGTCAATATCTCCATGTTTGGCAATTCCAGCAGCATGGATTTTGAGGATTTCCATTCTTGACTGCTCATTTGGCAATGGAATTTCTATCTTCCTGTCTAGACGGCCCGGTCGAAGAAGTGCAGGGTCCAGAACATCAGGTCTGTTAGTTGCCATAATCATTTTAACCTAGAAACACAAACTAGAGTCAACAAATTTCTAGTAAAACAAGTGCTCCATGTCAAACTAGCACATATACAAATCGAGATATTGGGTTTGTTGGATGAAAACAAAAGTAAGTTACCTTCCCTAGCTGGTCAAATCCATCCAGCTGATTAAGCAACTCCATGAGTGTTCTTTGGATTTCACGGTCAGCACTTGTTCCCTCACTGAAACGGCGTCCACCAATGGCATCAATTTCATCCATAAATATAATACATGGCTGGCAAGCAGAAACTCGTTACGAAGTTACAATAAATATATCTTGGCAGATTTCTCACCAAAGGAAAAATATATTCTCTAATAATTTGAGCTCTTACTTGATGATCCCGTGCATACCCAAACATCTCTCTAATCAATCTAGCACTTTCACCAATATATTTATCAATTATGGCACTCGACACAACCTAAATCCAAAGTAAAAATCCAATTCTTGGTTAACAAAAATACATGATTACTCAAAACAAGGAATTTTGAAGCTGACATTCAAATTGCAAAAAACAATTTCTAACCTTCAAAAAGTTGGCATCAATGTTGCTAGCTATTGCTCTGGCTAATAATGTCTTTCCTGTTCCAGGAGGTCCATAAAGAAGCACACCCTGGAAAAAATTGAAATTCAGCCTCCGAAGTATTTTCAATTTTCTAGCCAACGGATGAAGCAACATACAACAGTATTATTACCTTGGGAGGCTTGATTCCCACCCTCAAGAAGAGCTCTGGATTCATGAGAGGCAGTTCTATAGATTCTCTTAATTCTCGAATCTGATCTGAGAGCCCTCCCACAGCAGAGTAGCTAACATTACCAGGATCCTCATGAAGCATGTTATATACAACTGGATCAACCTGTAAAACATCAATTTAACAACAATTTATGAGACAGACACATTAAAAGAATATTACAGCACAATCAATAGTTTAACCGACTAATAATCTCATCCAATAGTTTACAGCATCAATACTTACCTCACGAGGAAGAGCTCGCATGATTGTGAGAGTAGTCATATCAAGAACAACTCGGGTTCCAGCTGTTAGTTTTTCTTTGTCCACTTTACTACGACAACCAACCACATACCTAGGTCCACTGCTTGCTTTAACTATCACTAAACAGTATGATAATAAATATTAGTTCCCCAGCCTGTAATATACCTAACAGCCAATAGACAGCAACAAGAACAAGATGATGGAAAAAGATAAGAAAAGATGTAACTTCATGAAAAAGCATCTATTAATGAAAGCAGAATGCTGAGCTGAAATATGAAAATACTTTTTAACTCTAAAAAAATCAATATATTTAATCTACCCTCTATGCATGAAAGGAGGGGGAAAATGAGCAGCTTCTGTTTAGGATGTAGAAAACATATCAGTCTCCAAATTAAATTTCATGAGCAAAAGTAGATATTAGTACAGCGTTCATTGTCGAGAGGCCTGAGAACTTCGCCAATGATCTGTCCAACACTCTGAAGGGACTTCAAATCATCTTCAGTTTTGGCAAATTCCTTCTTGGCAGCCCGCAAATTCTCTCTCACTGAATCCATCCAATTACAACAAATGTCAGTTACACAAAAGTAAAACCTCAAGACTTTAGGGACAAAACAATATTTACTGCAAATATAAACATGGAAAATTGTCCACCAAAAACCAAATTCCTAAAGGTTAATTTCCTTCCCTTAGATTTTATCCACAAAATGGTATCTTAATTAACAAGACAATGAATTGGAAAAATAAAATTAAGCATTGGTATTCCCTCTTCCTTTAGAGTGATTTAATTAATAAGCAGTGAATATTTACCTCTCAAACCCAAACAAACCTCAGTCCATTTTCCTACTAATTCAACTCGCTCAAATCATCTAATCTTATCCGCCAGAAACCACCTCAAATTCGCACAAATTGCGTCAGAAACAAAGCATCACAGCATTTCAAAGAGTCATGTTTAGCTTGAACATAAACCCAAATCCAATCTGCCGAAGTCACATTATTAAACCAAACTAATCAAACCGAACATGCAGCCGCTTCGAACTTTTCTCCTTTTCCACCCACTTTTCTACAAGCATCTATTTTAAATCCCCAAAAATCTAATGAATTATAACAAAAAAAACTACCCTTTGTCATGGCCACACAAAACCAAGAAACAGAATTCCATTATGAAATTAAACCCTATCTCATTATTCACAAATCTACGTCATTTCTTTAAAATAAATAATTAAAAATTAACGAAGCAAAGACTGCTTTTTCTCTAAGCAAGAAATCCCTAAATGTGCTGTAATTAAAATTAGGGCTTTGTTGCGGTGACCTGCATGGACTCGGGATTCGAGCTCCTTATGATTCAGTAGCTTCTTGCGGTAATCGGCGATCGCTGTACGCCGACATGCCGCTTCCTCTGCTTCGCTCGACATTCTTTGTTTTCTTTCACTGTTTTGATGACTAACAGAGACTGAGGTTTGTGTTTCGTTTATAAATTAACTCACTTGTTTTTCAAGAAACGAAGCTAACTCGTAAAGGAAGTTCGGGACAGGTTCTTCTTCTGTTTTTTAAAAATGTTTTTAATTTTAAAAATCTTAAATTAATATTTTTTTTATTTTTAAAAAGCGCACGACTTATTCGTTTTCTGCTCTTTATTTACGGGTTGAGTCTAGCCCTCTAATTATTACTAATATTTCACTCCAGTCCTTAATTTATCAGAAATCGCAAAATGAGGCTATGCAAATGCTCCTTCTGTTGATTTTACTGGCGTGGATATACAGGAATGGATGGAATTCACTTTGCATGATACAGGTGGCTTAATTAGAATTTATGATAGTTTGGTGATGTAATTGAAAAAATAGTAATGGCTAGGGTTAGTTGGTCAATTTTTTAAGAGTTTGAAATTCATATAGTACTTACTGCACCCATACAGATCAGGTCCAACAACACATTATCTAAAATTAAAATTAAATGATATTTTAACTATATAGGTGGTAATCCAATGGTAAGAACTTGGAATTAAGAGGTTTACTCCCTCTGTGGTCTCAGGTTCGAGCCCTATGGTTGCTCATATGATGGCCACTGGAGGTTTACATGGTCGTTAACTTCAGGGCTTGTGGGATTAGTCGAGATGCGCGCAAGCTGACCCAGACACCCACGTTAAACTAAAAAAAAATTAAATAATATTTCATTAGATGACGGTGCCTATATGGAACTTGAGTGTGTGTCTTTTGCCTTGCCTTTTCTTTTTATTTCTTTTTTTTTTAATTTATATCAAATTTAAAAGGTTATTAAGACCTAATAATTTAAACAAAAAATATGAGATGATAAAAACACTATTCCCTTATACATATTACAATGTAGATGGGAATATTATTTTTACCATCTTGTCTTAAAAAAAAAACATTAGGCTAAGGATTAAGGATAAAATTGTTTTTGTAACATGAGCATTTTGATATGTTTAATTATTTTTTTTTGATATGTTGAAATTGATTGAGGGTAAGATGAGCATTTTATTTTTAAATTGTTTGCTCTTGTAAGCAAAAATATTTTAGGGGTACTTTTTTATTTTATTAAAAGGTGTATAGTAAAAAAATACTTGCCCTTGCTAAAAAAAAAAAAAAAAAAACTTTAACTTCCACATTTTCTACCCTTAAAGTTTAAGTTTTTATGCATTGGATCTGATGGTATTTTTTTCATTATGCTATTTATATTTTCATTATTATTGGGTAAATATTTTCATTATTATTGGGTAAAAAAGTGAGGAACAATTTTATCTTTTAATAAATTAAAATTTTTTAAAAAGTTCACTACCGAGTGCTAGGCATATCAATCTTTCCGCTGTCTTTAAACGATGTGTACAACTAATTCTAGTAACTAAAAAAATCATTATGGGACTGCTTTAGATTCGTCTCGACATCTTATTGATGTAAAGGTAGCGTGTGCACTGAACGACCCTCCGGTTTAGCTCCAGTGACCTTTTTTCTTCTGTTCTTTTCTCTCTCTACCTCGATGTTTGCTCTTTACCCTGCAATTTCTCAAATTAGCTCCTCAACTTTTCTTTCTTTTTTATTTAGTCCCTAATCTTTTTTATTTATATTCTTTTAAGCTAATGTTTTTTCAATTTTTTCTTTCAATATTTATTTGATTGGGGATTGACCTTTATTTTTTTTATATGCTTTCTAAGTCCTTTGTTTTTTATTTTATCGAGTTATCTCGGGTCTTTTTATTTGTTATTCTTTGTTAAATTTATTTTTTAAAAATAAATCTTATTCTTGAATTAAATAGAATTGATTGATTGAATATAGACGAACACTCACTTCATTGTGTTTTGTTCGGTTTGCTTTTCCAGGGTGTTGCTCTACCGACCCATGTGATTTCTTTTTATGTCGTCGTGCATTCTTTTGTTGTCAGGTTTGAACCGTTTCAGCAAACTCTTTTGGTTGCGGGCGATGTCTATGATTAAGTGATGGTGGGTCTTCAACAATCTTTTTTTTATTCTCCTAACAAATATGATATTGATGGCTTGTTGTTTTAGTGAAATACTGTCGGATGTTATTTTACAGTTCGATTGCTATTGTTGTCTTTGATGTAAATCAAATTATTAAATTAATTGATTTTATTACCTAAATATTAAGTTTTTCTTGCTTTTTTTAAAAACATTATTATCTCTTGAACATTTTTTAAAAATTTGCATCGGATCGTGGTGTAAACATGTTACCGATCTTGTAAATAAATAAACTTATTGGTGTCTGAAGGGAGAAGTAACTATAGCACGTACAATTAGACCAATGGTTTCCAAAACAGAACTGCATCATAGAGTCTTGAAATGTAGAGATCGAGGAAGAGAGGCGACAATGGTGTTTGACCATTTCAGATAAGATTAGCTATTTATGATCATTGTTCTGTTGGTAGTTACAAAATTAGGAGGCAGAAGGCAACTAAAATTTGCATGACAAAAATCTTCTCTCCATAAACATTGCCTCAGAATTGGCAAAGCTAGCAAAGTCCATCTCATCTCACCTGTCAATTTCTTTCCCTCCACTTGTAATCAAAGGAAAAAAAAGAGTAAGTTGGCCATCTAAAGCAGCCCCATGATAGGGAGATCGAAAACCTTCCTTCCTTTCAAGATCCTTCTTTCTTTCTAATTCTAACCATCCCACCCTTACCCCCAGGAGGGATGGAGGATGGAAAAAAATAAATTAAAAACATCAAAAATCAATCTTGTTCTGCCTTCCTTGTTGTCTCCGATAATGGCTTTCCTCCTTGCTCTCCTCTTTGCCTTGCTTTCTAGCCCCAGCATTGTATCCGCGGGTGGCAATGCCTTCAAGCCAGCTGATGAGTTCCTCATCAACTGTGGAGCCAAGAACCTGGCTTCTTTTCCTGATGGAAGAATCTTCAAGACCGACAAGGAGGCCCAAGGTTACTTACAGACCAAGCAAGATATCTTAGTATCTATTCCGTCCGCCAATGTTTCTTCTCCTCTATATCTGTCAGCGAGGATTTTTAAAGAGGATGCGACTTATGCATTTACATTGAAGAGTGCGGGGTGGCATTGGGTGCGTCTGCATTTATTTCCAATGAATAACACAGAATTCGATCTGCGCACAGCAACCTTCTCTGTCAACACAGATAAGTATGCCCTCCTTCACAACTTCAATACGAATAACGATACTCAAGCTGTATTGAAGGAGTATCTAATTAACATGACCGACCCAAACTTTTCCATCCACTTTATACCTCTGAAGAATTCTGCAGCTTTCATCAATGCCATTGAGGTTGTTTCAGCTCCTGACATTCTGATATCTGATCAAGCCACCAACCTCTTCCCCGTTAACAACTTTGCTGGTTTGAACAACTTTGGGTACGAAGTAGTGTACAGGCTCAACATGGGGGGACCTTTGATCACCTCAGAAAATGACACACTTTGGAGGAGATGGGTACCCGATAAGCCATACCTTAAGCACGAAGCCTTGGCCAAAAGTGCATCTGTCCCTACTTCCTCCATCAAATATGGTCCAGGAATCTCATCACTTATTGCGCCAGCAACGGTCTATGCATCTGCTGAGCAAATGGCTGATTCAGAAACGAGGATTCAAAATTTCAATTTAACATGGAATTTTGTGGCTGATGCAACATTCAGCTACGTTGTTCGGCTGCATTTTTGTGACATTGTGAGCAAATCCCTTAATGATCTCTACTTTAATGTGTATCTTAATGGGAAAATGGCAATTTCTGGATTGGATTTGTCATCCATCAAAGACGAATTGGCAGTATCATATTTCAAAGACTTTGTGGTGGATGCTTCCTTGATGTCCAATGGACTCGCAGTTGAGGTTGGTCCTATGGGTGACGAAACTGGTACGAGAAATGCTATTCTGAATGGCTTGGAGGTCTTCAAAATGAGCAGTAAAGTTAACAGTTTGGATGGAGTGTTTGGGGTTGATGGTAAGATGCTTGAGAATCACAAGGCAGTTGTTTACGTAGGATTCGGGTTGATGTTTGGTGCATTTGTTGGCCTTGGTGCAATGCTGTTGAAGTGGCACAAGAGACCTCAAGATTGGCAAAAGAGGAATAGCTTTTCTTCTTGGTTGCTTCCTGTCCATGCTGGTGACCATAGCTTCATGTCAAGTAAAACCTCACTGGGATCTCACAAGACCAACTTTTACTCATCAACTCTTGGTCTAGGCCGGTTTTTCTCTCTATCAGAGTTGCAGGAGGCTACCAAGAACTTCGATTCAAGCGAAATAATTGGTGTTGGTGGTTTTGGCAATGTCTATATTGGAATGATTGATGATAGTACCAAAGTTGCTGTCAAGAGAGGTAACCCACAATCTGAACAAGGAATCACAGAGTTCCAGACAGAAATTCAGATGTTATCAAAGCTCAGGCATAGGCATTTGGTGTCCTTGATTGGCTATTGTGACGAGAACGACGAAATGATCCTGGTTTATGAATACATGTCCAATGGACCTTTTAGGGACCACCTCTATGGAAAGAATTTGCCCACATTGTCATGGAAGCAAAGGCTGGAGATCTCTATTGGATCTGCTCGCGGACTTCATTACTTGCATACGGGAACTGCACAAGGTATCATTCACCGTGATGTGAAGACCACAAACATTTTGCTCGACGATGCCTTTGTCGCCAAGGTTGCTGATTTTGGGCTGTCCAAAGATGCGCCTATGGGACAGGGTTATGTCAGTACTGCAGTGAAGGGAAGTTTTGGATACTTGGATCCTGAGTACTTCAGGAGGCAGCAACTGACTGATAAATCTGACGTGTACTCATTTGGGGTGGTGCTGCTTGAGGTATTGTGTGCAAGGCCTGCCCTTAACCCTCAACTTCCAAGAGAGCAAGTTAATTTGGCTGAATGGGCAATGCAATGGAAGAGGAAGGGGTTGCTTGAAAAGATCATCGACCCTTGTCTTGTTGGTACCATCAATCCTGAATCATTGATGAAGTTTGCCGAGGCTGCAGAGAAGTGCTTGGCTGAGCATGGTGTTGACAGGCCAACTATGGGAGATGTGCTGTGGAACTTGGAGTATGCTTTGCAGCTCCAAGAAGCTTTCTCTAAAGGAAAAGCTGAAGATGAAAGTAAGTTATCAGCTGCCGTAGCCGACTCCCCTGTTGCTGTAGCTACTCCCAAAGCTATTTCCACCTCTGTCACGGAAGACAACAAAAGCCCTGCTGAAGTTCAGGTCATTGATGATCATTCAGGAACGGCAATGTTTTCTCAATTTGCTGGGCTAAACGGCAGGTAAATTCTATAAATTCGTTGTTCTAATTGAGCAGTCATCAAGAACAGAATAGTTTAAGCATCTCATGGAAGATCTTAAACTCGGGAGCATCAATGGTGGCTTTTGCTCTTGCTTCAGAATGAGAGCTTGATGAGCTTGCATCGCTCTTATAATTGCATATCATGGTGTATGTTACAGGTTTTCTTTTTAGACACTCTATTTATCCTCTTTCTTGTGTGTAGTATTTGATTCTTGGTTATAAAAATTGTAAGAAAAATAACTGATTAATGTACTGGTATTGATAGATGTATACCTGCAGTAGTATCATGCCTCTATCCATCAACTCCTATATATATAACATGATGGGGATTTTGGACTAAATGTCTCAGCAGAACCTTTAAGTGGATTTTCAAGAATCGCTTCCTCCTGCAATTATATCCTTACTTGAATTTTTGTTGCCAGAAAATACAAAGCAGTTCCTAATGAGCTCATCTAGACCAAGTGCAACTGTAGACAATTTAAACCTTGAATCCAAGCTTCGGTATTTAAGGCAGAAAGCATAGCTCAGAAACTTGTTGCTGAAAAAGTTTGTTTAAGAATCAGCTTTGTGCAGATTTTGATCTTCCAGCTAAGCGAATGGAAAATTTTAATAAGAGTAGCCTCATAATAGGTCGAGATAGTCTAAGCACAGAACCATTAACTATCCTAGTGCAAAATGTGTGTGTTGCCATTGTTCCTGTTGTTTGATCTATAACTTCAGAGATCATGCACATGAAATGGCAGACAACTTGATTTATCTGTTTACCTGAAAGGTCCAAAACCTTGCTATACACGAAATGAAACATATCAAAAGTTGGAAAAGAAAATTCACTCGGTATGGTGTTATTAAGAAGTCACAGCAAGCAAGCAAGCACAGTTCAGAATTCGTAAGTAAGAGGTTGTCTAGATCAAAGACAATCATTGTGGGATTAATTTCTAGCAAGGTCCAAATTAATTTTTTATTTTATTTTAACAATTAAGATATCTCTGGGTCACCTTTTGACCTTCCACGTTTAAACGAACCAGCTCAGAGTTTTTGTCCCTTGCTGCCTCCATTTAACTTAAACACGATATATTTGAAGTGAAAGAAAATTAGAGGCAGGCATTGTTCATGTTAACATGGGGAATTTGAAGATATTAGGGCATGCCAGTACAAGTGGTAGATTTGGACAGGAAGTACCCCATTAACACCAGCACAGCAAATGGCAATTTAATTACAGAAATCAGGTAGCTAGAATATACCATCCTGGGCCATGCGAGCCGAGTGGTTAATATGCTGAGAGATCAAAATTGACAACAAATCTTTAAAGGATAAGTAAGGTGGGGCTAGAAAGTGGCATGCCTCAAAAAAGATGTCTGCCCTATCGAAGAACAGGAGCAAGTGTAGATAAGGATGTGGATATGTGATTGAACAATAATTGCGAAAAAAAAAAATAAAATTTGGTTCATCTTTTTTTTTTTTTTTTAGAGGCTGCATGCAAATATCCAACCCTCTTGTTATGCATAACCACTCGTATACAACACCATCTTCTCATAACCAGAACTCTATTCTCTCTCTGTTAAAATGGAGAATCAGACAGAACAAGTGACTCTTGCATGGATGCACTAAGAGCCAATCTTCCACAAAAGTGAGGATATATTTTCTTTCATCTTTCTCTAGTCTGGTTTGCAACTTGATATAAATTTTATGCAGTGGGGAATTGTTTTTGAATAGGAGGGGGTTGTCAAGGTATTACTCAGGGAAAGCAAGGTCATTTACATGCATAGCTGATGTTCGTTGTCTTGAAGATCTAAAGAAACCAGAACGTCCTGATCCCAAGAAAAGGAAGAAATATTCAGATAGGAAAGACTTGAACGTCCCTACTTCCTCCATATCCATGTCGACGAGTTTCTTGCACGACCCAACGTGTCCCACCCTGTGTTGGTGTGAGAAAACAACCAAACAAGCCGGTTCCTTTAGCAATTTTGTGATGGTTTGCCGCTTTGCGCGCAGAAGAGGAATTCTTGATAAACATTCGTAAATGATAATAAATTTTGTAGTTGATTATATCTAAATGAGTACCGTATGATGATTTAATTTCGAGAATGTCGTCATGTCAGTGCCCTCCATCACGATAGAATCACGCGAGTGATGCATGCGATCAATTGAAATGGAGTAAAATATCGGCAATCATTTTCAGGCAATTTTGAATCTTGCTTGAAGCCTTCCCTCAACTGTTATAAGACCAGCAAAGCCATCTGCATTCACGAAAGGAAAATATGATGACAATATTGAAGAAACCTATCCCAGACTTCCATTGCTAAAAGCTGGTCCCAAGATACTGTGCAAAAATCTAGCAGATTTCACGAATCCATTTGTCAACAAATTCTGGTACTTGCTTGTTACAAATTCCACTCTGTTAATCTAGCTATGAAAAATGCACATTGTAGCTACAGTCATAAACCAGACTAAGGGGAATGGAGAATAACCAGTAATACATCATCTACTCGAGCAAAATACTAATGGATCGCAACCTAATAATAACAAATATGGGCACCAAAAGAATCACCATTTCTCCCTACTGGTACAAAATTAGGATGTATGAAGCTCTATGCAATCAAGTTGGAGTAGCAGCTAAGAACTATGGCGATCTTTGCTTCTCGCTCATGTTGCTATCCCAGTGATCAAGCATAACAAGGTCAAGGTCATCGTCATCATCATGCTTTTGGGTTTTCTTGTTATTCCTAGTTTCATCAACATCACTTGACTGATCCACAGTGCTGCCATCAGAAAACTCTGATAGTTTTCTCTTCATTCCTGGACTCACAGTCCCATCTGAAATTTCTTTGACCTCATTATCTATCTCGGTGATCCCCAGTTTTGTTGGTAATGATTTTGATGTACTTGCACCATTTCCAATAGATGTTTTGCCATCCTTCTTCTCAGGAGGAGCTTGTGTCCATCCTGAAAGAACCATTCCATCAGGTTCTTTCTCTTCATCAAATTCTTCTCTGTGGGATTGAAGTATATGACAAATGTTAAGTAGCTCATCCAATATCAGAGCACATCATATCAAATCATCCCATGGCATCTTATATCAAAAGGAAAACCAAATATCCATTAAGTATCTAATTGACGACCAATAATTCCAAGAAGCATTATGTTTACTACCATTGAACTGGAAGGACACTAATCTTCAAAAAGAAAAGAAAAAAAAGATATCATTGAATAAAAAGAACTTTTCCTGATCAGAACTCCAAAAGCTTTGAAGAACAGCATCATTGAAGTAAAGACAAACCTATGCTTGATATGGATATTGCATGTGAACTCCTGTTGAAGATCCTCTACTGTGAGCACTGTTCCATCAATGACTGGAGGAGGAAGCTCAGATAGTACCTAATGTAAGAGGGAGGAAAAGAAAATGATATAGAAAACCATATTAATTTGAATTTAAGTAATAACATTTCTGGAAAGAGCGCAAGAAAATACCTTTTCAAGGTTTGCCGTATAATTTGCTATCTCGTTTTCTTCAAGATCATCGCCAACTTCATAAAGAAGGGCTGTGGCATGCATAATCAGTGGGGAGTTCATACCAAGCTTGGCTTTAACTATCTTCTCAACAAAATCCCGCAGCTTTGAGCGATGAGTATTGATCTCTAGTGACAGTGGTGTCTGTTCCCCACCATATCAAATGTGAGCAGAATGCATTCCTGGCTTGAAAAACATGCAAGGGAAATCCATGAAATAAGAAAAGAAAATTGGATATACCTTAGAACAAACACAGCAGGACTTGTTCGGTTCAAAAGGTTCCACTGGCATAAGAAGCATCTTTTTAGATGGATGTTCTAGACAATATGTCATCCTGAAAAGGTGTTTCATATGATTAGAACAAACCAGCTCCAATACACTAACAGTTATCGTTCAGAATCATGTCCTTATTTCTAGCAATAATACATTTTTAGCTTTGCTCTTTAAAACAAGGAACCTATAGTAAAGAACTTATCCATTCAAGACAAAGACAAAGAAGCATGCAATGATCAGTCAAAGGACTCATTTTAACCTTATTAATCTGGAAACGAGCAAGGGATCAACCTCAAACTTATCTTTCAACCATTTAAATAGAAAAGCTTTAAAGATATACATTCAGATCCCAGAAAAAACTTGGAGAAAATGGAGCCACACCTGTAACTTTCAGTATCCTTTTTCAACACCTTGATTGCTTCAATGACAATTAAACCAGCTACAATAGCATTTGTTGTGGCAACAGCATGTACAATATTGCCAGCAATACCTTTAGCTTCAAAAAGGCTGTGCAAAGGAATGTTAAATGAAGCAGCCCGAATATTTGCAGCAGCTGTTACAAATTCCACTGCTAGCTGATCATCTTTGTCAAAACTCAGGTTCCCAATCTCCTGCCAGTGAAAAGAAAACAAAAGGAAGATCATACAAAAGTCCAAGGATTTCATCAGTCACTTCTTTAAAAACAAGAGAACAACAAACCTTTCTTCTGTTAGTAAAAAATAGCTTCAACGCCTCAAGAAAAACTTTTGTATTTTCCATTAGGCACCATATGTCCTGTGGATTCTTTAGGCCCAAAGATGCCATGGCTGATGCCGATGAAAGATCATCAGTTTTATCAACATTTCCATTCTGTTGGGTCATTCTGTCAGGCAGGACATCCCTACAATAGATGGGCCTTGGCTTATTACGATTTTTCCATGTCTCTTCATTAGACAAAGCTCGTTCAATGTTATAGCCAAAAACATGATCATATATTCCTCTTCCATATTGCTCTAGGTCTTCATTTCCACTCCATTCAAATGCATCACCTGCGTGTTCAGGTGACCTAGCAGCATCATTAGAACGCACATTTAAATCATTATCCTGATTCTTGTCTCCAAATAATTTTGCAAAAAGCAGGTCCTTCGCCCAAACAACACAGTGAACAAACTGCAAGAAATTAAATTGAAAATTAAAAACATAGAAATTCCATCTTGCTAATTACATTAAGAGCCATCATGATAACCATTATCAATGATTTTCTGACCAAGAAACAACCTAATTTATGGCAGAGTAAAGTTTTAATTCAAATAACATATTGCCAAGAAATCCCATCTGTTAACAAAAACACTGATCTTCATAAACAAGAAGGAGCAAAATCAAGAAAGATAATAACAACCAGAAGAAACATTAACAGTTCATCGTTTACCTTTGATGGAGTACTAGTAATTGTGCAGACAGGATAAGTCTTTGGGGCAGGTTTAGGTTGACACTCGTAGCACTCTGTTTTTCCCTTCACATGCACTGTAACCTGCCACCGAGAAATTACAATGACAAAAAAAAGAACATAGGTCATCATGGTTCACAAAAACATTTAAACAAACAGTATAGGAACATCACCTTCCAGACATAGACAACTAGCAGGGAGAAGGAAAGAAGGGAGATGAAGGGATCAAAACAAAAAAGAAAAGAAAAGATGCAATTTAAAAACATGAAATAAATCAACACAAGTATATCAAATTTTCAGCTGCCAAAATAACTGTTCATTCATTCTACAAAAAAAAAAAAAAAAAAAGAGGAGGAGGAAATGAGGCAAAAAAACTGCTGGAAAATTCAAATTATTAATCATCAGGCGTTATTCATATTAGACTCGGTAATGAATGAAAACAAGCTATTGACAAAACAGTCTTTTCTATTCATTTTTATATTGGAAGGAGCTATTATACACAACAAAGGATCACCTGTCCTAGGAACCCAGTAGTTCCACTTTCAACCAGAGGAACTTCAGCAGCCAAGCAAAGGCGGTTCACATGTCGCCTTGCATCTAAGTTATCTAGTCCATTCAGAACGACATTAAATTGCTTGAAGAAGTCAACATTGAAGTTAGAATCCTTCGCATTTGCATGGTAAGGGGTAATGTTTATGTGAGGCCTAAATCTTAACACAGCATCGCGAGCAACCTGGTCAAAACATTAATGTGAAATAAGATAAGAAATGAAATTGATCATTGCTGATCAATCAAACAATGAAAAACTGTTCATAAAAACACTAACCTTTGCTTTAGACTGTCCAACATGTGATTGACGGAACAAAAATTGCCTATTGAGGTTGCTGACTTCTATAGTGTCCATGTCAATCTGCAGACAAATGCAAGCAAATGAAAGCATCAGTGCTGCAATACTATGCAGGCCACAACATGAACTCTCCATGCAAATGCCCAACAGAATAAAAGTTCTTGCACAACCATGTCCTTTCCTCAAACTACACTATCTCCTTAATTTGGTACGCCAGTAATTCAATAAAGATTTTGCAACCTTTTGTGAAACAATGAATGCAAATTCAATATGTAAGTTTCAGCTAAAGTGAAAACTTCCTGGTGGGAAACCCCTCCTCTTGCTTTTAAGTAGTTTCCCATTACAAAGATTAGCTTGCTGATGATCATAACATACCCTAACAAATAAGTGCAACATATCTTCATGGGACCCACTTTGGTTCATACCATCACCACCTTCTTGGGCAACCTTTCATCATAAGCACCCGGCCACCACCATGCAACAATTGTCACTCCGAACAACAAAGATAACCAGATATAAAAACAATCCCAGCACCTCATAACTACATTCCCTACCATCCCCACCATCGCACATGTTAATAAACACCCTGCATTCATTTGATCAAAACCCTTCACTTCCAAAGCCCCAGACAACCACTGCAATCACCACTTCATATATACCCATCAATACTATGTTCACTCGTATCACAAATGCCGCATTTTATTACCACCACCCAACCGTTACTGGGAAAACATTCGCAACCTTATAATTAACCCAGTCAATAACATCCTCGCACTCATGACATCAGAACCACTACTTCCTTGAACAATAATGATTCAATTTCACGCACGTGTAATTTCATAAGTTTTGAAACAGTAAGAAATTCCACAAGTTGTTTCCTTACTGGAGTTTTTAAATTAATACAAGTTCAAGTAGTGTCAAACCCTAACTGCGCTCTTAAAAAAAAAACTCCAATAAACAAAAAAAAATAACATCATATCATAACCCTAGAATACAAAAATGAAGGTTAATAGCACATAATTAATCAATTCAAACCCCCCAAAAAATACAAACTAGCTAAAAAACAAAAACAGAATCCCATGTCTAACAAAACCCACAAAATTAAAAAACAAAAATGAAAGAAACAAATATACACTCACTATATGAATATCTTGGAAGTCGGAAAGAGCAAGAGTCTTAAGTAACTCACAACCAATCCCACCTGCTCCAACCATAAGCACTTTCGCACCCTAAAAAGTAAAAAACACAAAACCCTTAATAAACTACACTTCAATTCACTAAAACAAAGAGAACCCATTAACGGTAAGCAAAGATAAAAAGTGGGTTTGAAAGAATAGACGTTTTAATTACCTTTATTGCTTGTGAGTGTTGAAGAGAAGCCATTATTTTGGTTTTTGAAGAAGAAGGAAGAGACAAGAAAGAGTGTTAGAGAAGTTGAAATGTTTTTGTTAGTGTTAAATAGTATTTATTGATTTGTGATGTCAAGGAACACTGTAGTATAGGGGAAAGTTATGGGGGGAGAGAGAAGAGAAGGGGATTGTGGGGAATCGAACACAAGACGTGAAGGAAAGTGGAGGGAATCTTGGATTGCTAAAAGGGCGAGTGACTAGTGTGCGAGTAAAAGGCGGCTTTAGACGAGCGCCAAGATGACGAGACTATTAATTGACCAAAAGGCACTCATTGACTACTGATCTAGTTGCCATTATTACCGTGGTAAAAATTGTTTTAAATTTATATTTTTGTTTGTAAATATAATAAAATAATATTTTTTTATTTTAAAAAAAATTACTTTTAATATTATTATATTAAAATAATTTTAAAATATAAAAAATAATAATTAAAGCTAAAAAAAATTAAAAAATACATTTGGATTCAGTGCAAAACAAGGCTTTTATCCATTCAAG
>Ga0307517_10003460_pt1 | contig 24550 bp, 30 predicted proteins | sample 23_EM_MG_FD_194515 | JGI IMG/M metagenome (GOLD analysis project Ga0307517, IMG submission 194515) | Populus trichocarpa ectomycorrhiza microbial communities from riparian zone in the Pacific Northwest, United States - 23_EM | ecosystem: Host-associated > Plants > Roots > Unclassified | place... | reverse complement strand
AACGGCCAATAGGCGACTACATGACAAGGAGGTTAGGCCATTCCCTTTCTGACAAGAAACACACCCTTTAAATTTCTGATGGGCTTGGGATAGCGCTGCCATTTTGTACTACCACAGACAATCTTTTGGTTCCCTCCTTGCGAAACCCTCGTTTTGCAGACCTTTCATTTACCAAGTCCCTGACAGTGAGTTGCTATTTCTGATAATGGAGCATTCACTGACGATGCAATAGGTAAACATGTGCAGGACCAGACTCGGAGAGTATTTGAACGGACTCGTCTGGATTCTGAGCTTCACTTTCTCGACACTTTTTTAACTCTGTTTTCACCCCGTTCGATTCGCCTCTTCCTTCGTCACCAAACCTGTTCTATCCGCATTTCCCACTTCCTCCACCGAACTCCTCCACCCTGTTCAATCCACCTCTTCCTGCGCCACCAAACCTGTATACCTCGTTCTATCTGCCTCTCCCACAAAAATCTTCCACCTGGTCGATCTACCCCTCCCTCCTCCATTAACAAACTCGGCCACCTTGTCTGACCCATCATGGTTGAACTATCCAACACCAAGTCTCCTTACATTTACTCCAGAACATGCCATTTGGATTCACGGTCCTCAACTTATCCCCGACACACTGCCAACAGTGGTGTTCCTGACAAAAAAGAGTCTGATTCGTGGATCTGCAATATCCAGCTCGCCCAACAAGAGGAAGAATTTCCTCAGGGAATTGAACGACAAGTACGTTCTCGCATTCTCAGAGAAAACGGCGACATGTGCGGGGTGCATGAAGAGCTTGAAGCTTGACTCACGAGATGGGGCCAAAGTGGAATCTCTGAAAAATTGCCATCGTATGTTGCTTTTTTTGAGCGAGCTTCGCGACCATCCAAATATTGCAATCCAACGGTTACTTTTTCGCCTGCAACTTGGAAAGTCTACCATCCACGAAGAACAAAGATACAAGGGAGATTGCGCAATGTCCAACCGTTCGCAGGCTTACCTGGGGAGAATCGGAGTCAGGATAAACCACTCGCTTCGAAGAGCCGTTCCACGAACGATAAGATAAAGGCCCTGGCTTGGACATGCATGGATCTTTATGGGATTTCTATCGCACACAATCGTGGATCTCAAATCGTCCGAAGGGGTGTTCAGTTGACTGGAGTTCACGTCACGAGGCTATAATTCAAGACTAGGAATGCATTGGGGGTACATAAACGGAAAAGTTGGGAATCGAAGGTGACACTTTTTCTGGGGCCTGGCAAGAGGTCAGTTGGTTGCGCCTATGAGACTTGTATGCGAACGGCGGTCGTCTGTAGTAATAAAGTCATTAGTACTTCTGTGATTGATACTTAGTACCTTGTTATAATTAATGGCTGGATCCCTACACTGCGTGAGAATCTACCATTTATGGAAACGTCATTAGAGCTGAATAATTGTGGTGAATAGCGTTCACTACTTCGCTTTGCCCTACTTCCCAATAGCGATGGCATACTTCTTCGTGTCACCTATCGACGTGGATATCAACCTCGAAGGGGAGGAAATTCGAAAACTTGTTGACATTAAGACAGACAAGGACAAGACGATCTCATCTCCAGTGTTCTATGATGGAGATCCAGTTACGGGTCAGGTATGGTTCTGCCCAGCCCTGCGGAACGCATAATGTGAAATATAATTACTCCCAGGTTACCATTCGTGTACGGGATGGAAAGAAGACGGCGCATGACGGCATTAAGGTCGAATTCGTTGGCAGTATTGGTACACTTTCCTTCCGTTGGTTTCCCTTATGACGGCTTCATTCCTTTGAATTTAGAACTCTTCTATGACCGTGGTCATCATCATGAGTTTTTGTCATTATCACAAGAGCTAGCAGCACCTGGGGAGATGCGTCAAGCTCAGACGTTTGATTTCAACTTCAAGAATGTCGAGAAGCAGTTTGAAAGCTATCATGGAATTAACGTGAAGCTTCGGTACGTTTGGGATCTTTCTCTTTCTACCATACTCACGAGTATTAGGTATTTTGTTCGGGTTTCGATATCACGGCGGATGCATGACGTAGTCAAGGAGAAGGACATTTGGGTGCACTCCTTCCGCATGCCACCCGACAGCAATAATTCGATAAAGATGGAAGTAGGAATTGAGGACTGTCTGCACATCGAATTTGAATACAACAAGTCGAAGTGCGTTCTTTATACTCTGCCTACTCCCTGAAAGCTCAAATTTACTGTCAGGTACCATCTGAAAGATGTCATCGTCGGCAAGATATATTTTCTGTTGGTACGGATCAAGATAAAACATATGGAGCTCTCTGTTATTCGACGAGAAACGACTGGCTCACCCCCCAATCAATATAACGAGAGTGAGACCATTACCAAATTCGAGATCATGGATGGCGCTCCTGTACGAGGTAAGTCTCTGATAGCTCCGCCGTCATATTCATGTCACTCAAGATGGTTTGAAGGCGAAACGATACCTATACGGTTGTTCTTGGGAGGTTTTGATCTGACCCCGACATTCCGGGATGTGAACAAAAAATTTAGCACTCGCTACTATCTTAACCTCGTACTTATTGACGAAGAAAACCGGCGTTATTTCAAGCAACAGGTGAAATAAAAATCCAACTTAATTTTGTAGATTGTAGCTGATATTGAAACTTTCTGCAGGAAATCACAATTTACAGAATACCAGAGGTAAATATTCGCCCGTCAGTCTCTTGCTGTGCACTCAAACATACGGTTTTTCTAACCAGAATTGACATACTAATGTATTTTCGATGGCAATATTCGCTGGCACTTGATTAGATCAACATTGATCTTGGATCCCAAGAAGTTTAATATTAACCACCACTTAGTTTCTCTATGATGAGTGTATCGTGGCTACATAATATCGGAGCGGCACAACGGACAGCTCGAAGAGTGACTCGAATTAAACCACTGGAGAATCAAATCAGTGACATTACAAATACCACATGAAACAGACGTACCTTGTACAAACATCCTGCGTGGAATCGATTCTTGCACGTCTTGCAAGGTTTTTTCGGGAGACTCCCGTCCATGACGCTAATGATCCTGCAGAAATACATCTTCAATAAATGACTAAAACGGAAAAAGAACAACTCACGAATAACATATCGCACACTCGACCTGTCCTTCAAAGTGAAGGTTAACATTCTTCTTAAAATGCCCGAGACCGTCGACTATCCTTCCATTCTGCCCAAAAAAATTACAGTCAATTCCCGAAATCAACTAAAACCCTAATGAAAAAAGGCTCACATGTGCCCAGATAGTTTGTTGAACGCCTAGGACCCAACCTCTCCACCGGTTCTCATCCACCCCAACCCGCTTGACATCATCCTTCACCTCAACTCTGTGCAAAGGCCAGTCACTTGGAATCCGAATTCTAATCTCCAGCTGGTGCTCATCTACCAAGTAACTTGCCACTACTTCACCTCCCGCCCCAACGCTCGTAGAGCCAGACGTCGACACAACCTTGACAGACATCTTCTCATCCACCAATTCGCCACTCGCTGCACTAGTTCGAACATGTTCGAGTTCTGCATTGATTAACACAGGAGAGAAGTATGTTGAAGTATAAGTCGTCACTGCGGTCGTAAGCTGGCGATCTTTACAATCCAGCACCCAACTATATATGAGCGAAGGGATAGTAAGGAGCGCGCGGTAGTATACGTGAGCCATGAAAACGGGAATGCTGTGTGGCCTTCCGGGTTCGTAGACTAAATTTATGAATAATCAAACGAAATGAATTAGAGAAAAAGCCAACTCACAATTGGGATAGAAGGTGTCAATTCCCCAAATATCCAACTTGAAATATTTCGCGAGGCCACCTCTTTCGAGACCTAACAAGTGCAGGAAACAGGGTACCAATGTCTTCACAAGGATATTTGACCTCCTTATCTGGTCGATGTAGCTCGACCTTACTTTGAACGACTGTGACATGCAAACAATAATTCATCAGATTAGAACTTGAGTTATGCAGAAAAGCGCACCGCATCTACAAATGAATCGAATAAAACCATCCACCCGAGGAGATATCCGAATACATCAATCATGTCATCGTCAAGTTCTCCTTCGACGTCCACTTCCTTCTTCAATATTTCCAATAACTCTATCGGTAAAGTGTATTCAATATCATTGTCGCCCGTGGCCACACCTGCCTCAATGACAAGATGCTCTGTTCGTTTCTTGGCCGCAGTAGTAAGAAGTTTGTAGGCCATCTTCTGTACCCTAAAAGAGGAGTCTTCGAGAAGGTGTACCATCTTGGGAAGAGTGGATTCGTCGATTAATGGAGATGACCTGGGTAAGTGTTCCAGAATGGAAAGAGCCAGCTCACGGCACATTGAGAATGGTTTCGAAGCTCTGTATCTGGCATCTGAAGTGAGAGTTAAACAACTCTGCGTCCAATAAAAAAAGATCTGACATACTTGGCCGTAGAATTTCGAGATTAAGAATGTTCTTCATAATCCCTTCCCTCCTTTCCTGCCAACCCTCCATGAGAGATTTATTCCTTGTTGTTAATTCCTCTATCACCACAACAAGCCGCAATGCCCTCGCAAGAGCAACACGTGTCACCCCGAGCTCCATTTTTGTCCTGAAATTGTCCTGTTCCCCAACGCCGGACGTGTGGTCGTCCTCATCGATTCCCGAAGCCCGATCCAACACACTTTCTAACACATCGAAAATAAAAGGCCAATGGGGCCCACTAACGCTCTGCAAAATCGGCGCAAGATTCACAAAGACAGGTAACATCGCACTCTCCAAATCTTCGTTTATCTCGTCTTCGTCGTCTTCGGGTTCCTCTAGCGCCCATGCCCGAAGTGCCTCGAGAACTTTGACCGCACGTAGGCTGGGGAGGAATACTACATCGCTATTTGGACTTGGAGCTGATGCAGCAAGTTTGCGGAGTGTCATTAGGCCTTCAGTGTTCGCATTACGGGGTTTAATTCCAAGAAGAGAGGCGGCGAGTTCATTTCGATATCTATCGAGTCTCGGAGGTTCAGCGCCTATAGAAGACAGCACGGAAATAAGGACCATGGATGTCTCAGGCGCTGAATGACAGAGGTCAGTTAATAACACGACCAAGAAGATGGAGACAGACCAGTTTTTTCGAACCTCCTGGCCAACTGGACCCATAAGTCTGCCTCGGTTTCGCCAACTCCATCCCCTAACAACGACTCCAAGATAGTTTTCATAATTCTTGTGTCCCGTATGGTATCCTTCCTTTTCGAATGCCAAAGAATATCAAATAAGAAGAGCTGAGGATCGTTCAAACCATCTTTTGATGCTTCCCTCCCGACTGTTGCATGCAAAAACCTCTCAACAACACCGCAGCGATCAGTCCCATTGACACCAGACGAATTCAAGAAATTCAACAAGTATACAGTGATTTGTTTCACCCTCCCCACAACTTCCTGCAACCTCATCTCCGTAACCTTTCCATCGAACAGCGGACTTGCGTATTGATACGAGTCGGGGACATTGTTTAAATCTTGAGCGTAAACCGAGAGCGCAAGGAGATGTCTCAAAGCCCACAGATTGCGCTTCGAGAGCTGCCGGTCCTCGATGAATGCATAAGAAAGACCATCGACGACGCGGGCATACGGGGAAAAACCATGCCGGTCTGTAAAGGTTGGCTTCTTTATTTTGTTTTTCGATGAAGGGTGTGACGAAGTAGGAAGCAGGTCGTTTAGGATGACAAGACTAGGATCACTTGGTTCTGGAGATAGCTCATCAAGCATAGCGTCCAGCTGCGATCTGGAAGGGAAGACATCCTCCAGAAGATTAACCTGGACACCCGGAGGATGCTGGGCAATCAATTGGAGCAGGTGGGTAGGCCTGAATTCGAGATCGTTAGTCAACCCAGGGGAAAATGTAGGACACACTCACAAAGGATAAACGTTCGAATCCATCATGAACTCTCCGAGGCTACTTACTACCTCCTGGAGGATGTCACTTTTCTTTGCTTCACATGTCCCATCGATCCAGATTTCCCACAAGCCCTTCGACGCAACCTGAGATGGTGTTATGTCAAAGTCGAGTGGACTTTCTGGGATGGCCAAGGGGACCAAATAAGCAAGATTGAAGATGACGGGCAACAACGTTTTCGTTAATTTTTCATTTTGGAGAATGGAGGGAAATATCGCTTCCATAGAGTAAAGTGTCACGCCAAGGTTTGACGTTTTGGCGCCTTTGCCGTCAATGAGCAGTTGCACACTGGAGGAGAAGGTGGATGTGATAACTTCCAAGATGGATTCGTATCCCCGATGAGATAGAATATATTCTAAAAAATCGAACGCGAATGAGAAAAATGAAGACAAAAGGTGAATAAAACTTACCAGAGTTAACAAGAATTTGTCTGAACAATAACGCCTCATCTGAATCTTTTGAGCCACCAATTGCCCTTGCCAGCAGGTCAGATACTACGCCATCCAGTTCGGCTTCTTCTGGCTTCAGATATTGAGGCAATTTTCTGTTCTGTGCCGCCTCCAGAAGGTTCTTCAATGAATGCAAACCCATAGTGTCACTCGCAGCTAAACTTGTGAGTAGGGAATGCCACACAGCCAGGCATCTTGATTTATCATTTCGATATGAGAGGTAGGAAAGCAACAGGTTTGGCGAAAGTGAAAATATCTTGAAGGCATGTTCGAAAAGCAGGGTATCCCATTTCTATCCAGATAGCCATGAGAAATAAATTCGATAACACAAGTAATTCACATACAGATGCCAGGACTTGGTCGATGAACAACCCTTCCCTAAACTGTTCCAAAATCTCTTCTATCGTACCAAAATTGGTCGTTCCTCCCTCGGAACTAAGGACGAGAGACTCGATCCTTTCTAAATCATGCTTGGAAATGACCTTCAGCAATTCATCCGCCTTCTCCTTTATGTACTTCCTGTTTTCGGATTGTGTGTTCGAGTCGGAGGAGCCATTAATCAAGGCCTTCAATATGACAGAAACAAGTTTTGCCACATCTTTCTTCCCACTTTCACTTGATATTTTCATTTGAATGGCCAGCGCTTCCCAAGCAGCGTCGAAGAGCACCCGACTGAGACCCACCAATGACCCAAGTGCCTGCGGTATTATTTTTGCAACCGTCCTGTCTTCGAGTTTCAATTTCTGTTCTGACAGTTCGACCCAAACACGCGAAAATAGCTCCTTCAGCAGCCCATTCTCGTCCACGGTTAGTTGAGTCCCCTCTCTCAAAATTTGGATACGTTTGATAAGGAAAATCGTGCATTCCAGCAAGGCTGAAAGGAATGCAGCGGCAGCTGCTGTGCGGTGAAGTGAAGTCAGTGCACGGCCATCGACAGCGGCCCAGAAAGCGGTAAAAAGAGGTGATATGGCGTCTTCAGATGAAGAGAAAAGGATCTGATCAGAATTGTCAAACATACAACTTCGAAAGGCAAATAAGACGAACACAAGGTGGGATTGTTGAGAGAACAATCACGACTGTGGGGTAGCCTTGTATTGGAGAACCAGAGCAACCAAGTTCCAGAAATTGCAAAAACTCTTGATAAGCGCCAGAGGACTTCTTGTTCTCCTGTTGTACATCTTGACTTGGATTATCGACCTCATCTTCAAAATCGTCGACGCCACGCAGTTCCATTGTCCACGACTGCGGGAATGCTACAAGGGAAGGGAGTAGAACACAAATCCGAAACGAAGCTGATTCAAGGTACCTTTGAGAAATGTGAGCAACGGCTGCCACATCACCCCTTGCACAGTAGCATCGATTTCCACCCAGGACGACCTTAATATCACGGTAGAAAGAATAGGGACAAGTGGATCCAACTCATCTATTTCTTGAGCAAGTCTGGGTCAACGGAAAATAACAATAATAATTACCATGGAATGTAAGTAGAGATCGAACCAAAGCCCAAGCAGATTTCCTGACGTTCGGTTGACTGAACCCAAAACTCTCGAAATTGACCCAAACGGGCATTTCGTGAGGGCTCAGTACAGTCCAAAAAGCAAGATTTGAAAAGATATCCCTCAGATCTTCGGACAAAGAGGGTGAAAAGTCTGAAAGGACCGATATTAGGTAGTATAACGAGAGGGGATGAAATTTTACCAAGAAGCCACTTTAATGCACCTAGAGCTCCAATTCTCAACCTCGCCGTACGGTCTTGCTCGCTCTCCTCTTGTTCATCTATTTTTGAACGGGGGGTCTCATCGCCCCCGTCGTCCCTTCTAGGAGTGGGTGCCTGGGATCCCTTAACGCTTCCCTTCTTCGGCTGATGGGAGTGGCCCATCAGCGAGGGTGCTGCGGGTGCCACAGGGTTAAAAGACGTGTAGACGCCATTTGGGTCGAGTGCCGCGCGTTGAATAAACGACGTTAATAAGGACCTTGTTGTATCGTTCAGGGATATCCGTTTTGCTGAAGAGGAGCCAGCTGCGTTTTTAGATATCGAAACAGCAATTTTCTCCCATACTCTGGATGAAATGGCGGCAACAGAACGATCTACGTCGTTTGAAGCGAGAAAGAAGGCACCGAGGATGTTTTCCAATTGTGACGATGACGCAGTTTCCCGAAGGAAGAATAGTAACTGGTCGTGTACTTCTTGAATCTGCAAGAAAGAAGATTGCAGAGTTACAGCGGCCAGTCGGATACGTCGAGAAGGGTTGATGAGTAATGACGGAATATGGTGCAGCTGTGCGCCTACTTCAACGACTGGGAATGGATGATGCACACAAAGGAATACCCACCCACACGGGTAACATCTCAACGAGAGTATACACCGTAACGTCGTCTCTATCCTTGATACATCTGTCCACCCAGGCCAACTGTAAATCTTCGAGCGCTCTTGCTTTCGTTACCTGTGCCTTCTTACTTAGGTTCCTCAAAACGACCAATAATTCCGCAGGCAGAGTATGAGCCAAACCCGTTGTCTCTAACGGATCGGGTTGTATTGGCGCTGGCTTCACAGGTGGGATGTACATCTTCACTCGAGGTTCCTTGTTCCTCTTTCCTCCTTTGCCCCCTTTTCCGCCCTTGTTATTCAGCACAGGATCCTCTGGGGCTGCATGTTTCTTGGCGTGTTTCTTCCTCGTTGCAGACGATGCTGAGGTTTTAGGATTTCCTTTGACCATGATGGAGTAAGATAGGAGATTTCGTGTTTTATGACATTGCCTTGATTAGGTACTTGCCCTTATCGAGTCATAGGTCAATCTGGGGTCAACACATGACAACATCATGATACGAAATGTTCATTGAAACCATTACTAGTACTGCTCACCCGAGCCACTGTTTGATACTTCCACTTGCACCCTTCTGCAGGGCCATACCGCGTGCACCCCATCTATCCCACATGAATGGTATAGGCCATGGACCAAGATCTTGACGACGCTGTCTCCTTCTTCCGGAGGTTATTTTCTTGCGTCTGCGAAGGCTCTCATAGTGGAGGTCCAAATGTTGTCCAACCCTCCTACTTTACCACTCCTCACCGTTCTTGTCATTGAGATCCAGACTGGTCGGCCAGTATTCCTGCGCAAGCGACTTACAAATGCCGCCCCCACTGGAAGTGATGTGTCAAAGGCAAGGTCCAAGGTGTATTGGATTTCTGTCATCGGCCCTCATTGGCGGTACGGTGACAAAGACGAAGATGAGGAGAACCTGAGACCTTTAATCGATTGGCGTCACACCACTCACGATCAGGACTCGTACGAACATCTTCAGGTTTTGGCTGGTGCTTCTTTTCATTGACAACCTTCATCTCAGGAAGTCTTTGGTCATCAAGCCTCAGATGTGTCATGCTATTGTCTGTTACCACGCAATCGTTTCCATACTATTTCTCTGTGTACATACCTTATTTCCTGTCTCAAGCGTTGTTGATTGTTGCACGAATAAATCAGAACTTCCTCAATATTCAAGGCGCCACAAAATATTTCAAGTCATTATACCAGTCCTTACGCAAATCACTCTTGCCTCTTCCACCATGGGGCAGCAGACTCAGAATAAGTGGGGTCTGGTCAATTGTTAGCGAGACTTTTTGAGTCTACGGCGTAGTTTCCGATTCAGAAAAGCCCTCGAGGATCCGACGATGGGCTTTGAGAAGATTCAAGTCTCGCTAAACATTAGAAACGAGGGTAACAATCCTGCCTGTTTCAAGTTCTTCGATGTGCCCAGCCAACCAACATTTTTTGATGAGGAAAGGGACGCCTACCGAATTCAACAACTACGAAGGGTTATGTAAATAAATAAAAGCCGAACATGCAATGGAGCAATGGGAGGGGAATATTTTCGACTGAGGGTTAGTAAAGCCACCAATCACACATTGACCGTCGGGCCCAGGATTAAAGGAAGCGCAACGTAACTTATAAGCGAGTGGAAATACAATAATAAATAGGTACATCCTTGATAGTTCTGAATCGTAGACAACTTTACAAATGGGAAAACAAGATCAGAACGAATACAATTCGAGAGTGGCAGAACTTGAACCACGGCAAGTAGACTTTCCAAGCTCACCACCACCCTCATACCTTTCTCTTAGTTTTCCATGTTTGCTCGGATCTCCACAATCTCTGCCTTTATGCCTGCAAGCTCCTTCCTAAGGTTCACAGTGCTGTTTTCTATCCACCTGCTGAGGCACCATTGGCGCATGAAGATGCTGCACTGAAATACAAGTCAGTTGAATTATTTGCTTGTACATCCAGACCGACCCACCCGTTTGTATCGCTTGTGCGCATATTTCTTGAATAGCGATTCATGAGGAATCGGGTCGGTGATAGTATATTCTAACATTATAGATGCTATAGGGAGGAGTTCCTGCTCCGAGTACGTGGTATAATGTTCAAGATTGGCCGTCTGAAGGCAATCCGGGTGAGCCAAGTGTGAAACACAAGTCCTAAGTACGCACCCAAACTTCTCTTCCCAAAGTTAACCTCCCAAGCCATAAGGCGGCGGCTGCAACCAGGGACGGGACTACTCCTATCAGGGTTCTTTCCAGACATGCAATCTCCATCAAGTACTTTGCGACTGTCCTCGCATTCACCTCGCAATCATCGGCCTTACTTCCCCTCCGGAGCCACCCCAGAGGCCCTGGTGCACGTAGATCCCAATCCAGAATCTTCAAGATGTATTTTTCTGCCTTTAGTATCTCGTCTGTCTTGTACAATCCGTCAGCCAATTCCGCGATGTCCTTCACAGAGGGGGCATAGGTCTCTTCATATTTAGTTGCAATAAAAAAGCAGGCGAGGCCGACGAGCTGCAATTTTGCGAGAATGATCGTGCGTAATCCGAGGAAGCGATCAATGAGGTTGACAGTGAGAAAGAGGGATTCCTGGAGGAGTCCGAATCTTGCGTGGACTTGAAGAAGCCAGTCGATGAGCATGCCTCGATGATCCCAGGTAATATCGTCTTGGTGCTTCATATAGTCGGGTCTGGGCATGGTGGCCACCTGCCAAGGGGATTACTGGTATTCAAAAGAAGGCAACGAACGGGGCAACGAACCTCGATCTCTTTCAAATAATCACAAACGTCTGCAACATACTCGCTAACCATGAGCGGGTCATCCCAATCTTCTGCATCGAGGTCGTTCCATAACTGAATAGGGGACAGTTCCGTTGCTTGGAGTTCCGCAGCGATCTGATCTGTCTCAACTTGCGAATCCTCCAGCAGGGGTTCCTCGTCTGTATGACGCTTTTTGAAAACGCGTTCTACCTCTTCATCCTCCTCAGCAAGAGCCACAAGCTCCTCCTGAACTCTCGGTAATTTGGCCGGGGCCTCATCCACTTCCATCTTCTCGTCTGCATTTTCAAGTCCTGAGGTATCCGTCCTTGTCTTAGTCTCGAATGTGAGAGTCGACTCCCCATCAGTCTTGGTTGATGTCGTGCTTTCGCTACCCGCTCGCGAAGTCTGCCCTCGTTTGTCTGAAATAACACCGCGTCCAGTTCTACCACCAGAAGGCTTCACCGTCATCTTTGCTTTCGCGCCAGCGCCAGCAATACTAGATTTTTCCATGCCACCCGCATCGACATTTGTATGATTGGTGACTAGTGTCGTCACCTCCAGCAAAGCTTCCCGCTTTCTTTTTATCCCTGTTGGCTCTTTAGAACTTGCCCTAGCTTTTGAGGCTGCCGTTGCTCGAGTAATTCCGAGCGTGCCGGCATTGCTACCAGCACCTACCACAGTCGATTTCGCTCGAGTCGTCACTCGCGAAGACGCACGTGCAGTGACTGTTGCATTTTCATTATCCTTAGTTGTCCTGGTAGTTCGTGTCGTCCTCCTTACCTGAACATCCATAAATGAGATAAGTTCAAAATCAAGTCTGCAAAATACATACTGGTATTGAGGACATTGTTCTTCCCCTTTCTAAGTGGCGTCAAGAAAATGTGTAGGGGGGGTATCGCGTAAGATGGTGTCGACGAGCACGGTCGAACCAGGGTCGAACGTCCTTGTCAAATTGGGAAGAGAACAAACACACACCCAAATAGTTTGAACAATTTAGTCACGTGCTCGCGAATCCCTATTCAAAGAAGAGGAACATTGACGCACACAACAGACCAGATCTCGTCTATGTCACGGACAGAATAATCATCATGGGATATCCGGCCACAAGCATAGAGGGAATCGTAGAGAAGATGAAATTCAATTTCTGCAGCACAGGCACGGAAAAATTACTGATTTTTCAACTTTGTCCTCTCAAGGAAAACTCTTGGACTTTGAAGGACGGGTTAGCCAACACTTTTCACCTACTCAGTGCAAGGGTATGTCGCGTTTGTCTTTTTTATTCTTTCATCGCATTTGTGTTGAACCAAAGAAAAAGGTCGATCTGGCACGATGGCATGTGCTTCAAACCTCCTGGCCAATGAAAAAATCACTTCACCTCCCAAGCTTCAACGTAGCTACTCAACAAAAAAACGGGTCGAGCGTCAAATTCAGGAAACCATCGACATTCTTCCGCTACACGACGGCGACTCGACTCCATCATTATCACCACCCGCGCCTCTCCCATCACAACACCCCATCCATGATTGGTTTCTGAAAGGCCCCCTGATTTACTTCCCGATGGAAAAGGGCTTTAGACATTGAGAAGTCCGTTCCTCTTCCGAGCTCGCTTTTCAAGCCCGTTGCTGTACAACGAAATCAATGAAAGCCGTGCTGGATCCTATTTCATCTCTATTCTCAGCCTTATTTCACAACTGATCATGACAGGCGAGCTTTAGTCTCCGGCGTCCGCCGTCATTACTTAACTGATACTTCTACGTTAAGGCCTATGTCAAGGCTTTGATACCCTAGGTGTGTAATTGCTTGGTATCACAGTGAGTATTGCTAACAATGCACATAAATGTGCTTGTCAAACAAACAGCAAATACTCTGCAAAACCTTTGCGACTTCGCCATTTTGGGTGATCTAACCATCAGTATACACAACTGCTTCCAAACTATTAAAGCGGCTATCAAAACGTCCGCAAGGGAGACGGCGTGATTTTGGTATTCTGTGTGGAGTACAGAGCTTTTCCGAGATGTGTGACATTCTGAATGATATCCACATTGGCATATCAAGCCAGCATACTGCAACGAGTCACAGGTAAGCCCTCATTTGAAGTTTCAATGCTAAAGCCGTCAGTTCGGGAGCATGTGGACTGAGTTCGAGTGGGTCGACTTCAATAATCCCATTTCGCTTGTTTCCTTATGGCCTCTTACAATTCTTACTCATGACTCATATGAGGCAGTCATTCGTAAGGATCCTCGCGAATATTTGAAGTCTGTTCATAAAAGCGGCTTGATTACATGTGACCGAAGTCCGCACAATATATCATGAACAGACTTGGACGATACCCATGGCCTCACTGATAGCAGATAGCAGGGTATTGTTTGAGTCTCCACTAATTTCCCAAATAGCAAAACCAGCCAAGCCATTATCGTTGATAAATTTTCCTTTCGCCGCTAGAAAACAAACTAATATGAGATACGTACTCGTCCCAATATAATAAAACTGCCTTACCAAAGCTTCGCGGGTCGTCGTATGAAATCATGGTCTGAACACCAGACTTGTAAACGAATGGCTAGACATAACATCAGGTTTGGAAGAGGTCAAGCACTGTGGGCATACGCACTGTTTGACTACAATTATCAAATCGATAATTGATTCCTTGTGCGGGGCCACCAGACGCATCCAAGAATCCTGTGGAAATCATACCCTTGAACGTGAACAACCCACTGTTCCCTCTGACCGTGTTTCCACACTGGTCTGTCGCTGAAGATGGTTTAGAGGTTAGAGTACCTTGGCAGGCATGTCAGCGCTTACTTGGGGTGGAGGCATCCGCATCACTATCACCAGGAGGTTGCTTTGTCTTATCAAATTGGGGATAAGCTGCAAGACTGCCCGAGGAATCCAATGCGGAACTTGTGGGAACAGAGAAACTGTGCCCATAAGCTGCAATCGCCAAGACTATCTAAACGCAAAATGTCAGAACTGTTTTGGACAGAAAACACGTTGCTTGCCTTCGAGGCCGGGAAACCAGCCGACTCCCATGCTTTGACACCAGATGAAGCAGACCCAGCCTTTGTTGGTGCACAGGAATCGTCCAGAGGTGCGTTTGGTCCAACTCCAGTGGACCAGGAACCCCAGACATCGTAATTCATGATCGCTATTGAAAGTTAAAGCAAGCTGTAAGAATTAAATGCAAAACCTGTAGAACCCACCGATGTGATCCAGCACTGACGCAAACTGGGAGACGTCTGACATAGGAGTTCCGTTGCTCCCAAGGAATGGCGTAAGCCCAACTGCAGCAGTTAATCTGAGCTTGGAACCAACAGGATCTTTCCGTAACTGGCGGAGAAATGAAAGAAAGTTTGCCGAGTCTGAGGTCGACATTGTATTACAACCGATGCCTGGTTTCCCTGGATACTCCCAACTGAGAAGGAAGGTTATTCACTATTGACAATAATCTCAGGAACCGACATACTCGAAGTCTATTCCATCAAGCTTATATTTCTGCACGAAGCCGACCACAGCTTTGACAAATGCCGTCCGGTTCTGCGCACTGCCGACTGCCGTAGAGTAGTAGATCGAGCCAGTCCAACCACCAATGGAAACGAGGGCGCTCACATACTGTATGCTGAAGACGTAAGCGAGAGTCATGGCCACGATGACGTTTCAAACCCGACGTACGTGCTTGTGGGCCTCTTCCACGAAGACCGGTAGTAAATCGGTACTTGTCGAGTCAAGAGCGATAACAGAAGGGTCTCGAGTAGTGGTGCTTTAAAAAGTCGTTGATCAAAACATCTAAGCATCACAAATAAGGGAAGGGACCCACGCGAATGCGAACGTCAAAGCCGTGTACTTGTTCCAGGAAATTTGAGTGGGAGGGAGCTGATTCCCCAACCATCCTGCGTACCAACCAGTAGCAACCACATCTTCCAACGACCCATTCCCAGCCGAAGGCGTGGTATTAGGAGAACCAAGACCTGCTCTAACCTGGTGCGGTATTAAACCACAGGTAGGGGCAGCCGTAATCCGAATCATGAAAGATGGAATGAGAATAACAGCTGCCAGCAGCGGCGAGAAGGTGAAAGGAAAATTGGAAAGAGAGATCATCGCCGAATGGTACCGTTGAGGAGGCCAAACACGATGGGAAGAACAAAGAAGCAAGGTCTGAGACCGGCAGTCAGAAACGTTTATAGGGGGATAGTAAACGCAAGCACTCGCCCGTGACGCACGACTTTGGCCATATGCGCGCAACGTACTGCGCCGATAAAGATGAAGTAGGTCTGTAAGGAAAGCAAAAACGCGGCGATCGTGCGATATCAATTTGATTTACGCGCCTCGCGACCTGACATGCACTTTTCACCTAGACTAAACATCTTGGAGGTCATGTGCCAGCCGAAACTCTTTTGGACTCCTTTTAATGCTTGGGAAAGGACCAGAGGAGAAGAAAAACGAGGGAACATAATGAAGCCTGATCATTAATGGCACCATAGGCCGTTCAAATGCGTCAAACCAATTGGCCGACAAGGAACTTTTGGGACAATGCACATATCCTGGAGTACACCTCCTGGCGTACTCTGGTTACACATCACAAGCCGGATTTAGAAGCTTTGGTGCTCGAGGCACACTGTGACTTTTGAAGAAATGGTTCGAAACACGTGGGGAGAATCAGGGCTTCATCAGACCCTGCTAAAAGTTATTTGGTGATTTAATAAGTGAGCAACACCTCTCGAAACATAAAAACGATGCTGGCTTGAGGGTGGCAAATTATTGGCAAAGACTAAAAGACAGGTGTCAGAGGTGAAATCCACGACAAAAACGTGAGAATACTCGAGTAGCTCCTGCTGAAACAATTCGAGCAACAACCTGCGAACGAAGCATTTGAAGATAGCAAAAATTGGTGGGGTACGTTGAAGGTTACAGCCAATTGCTCGACTCAGAGGGTCAACTGCTGGATGTGGGCATGATCTCAAAGAGTTGCTTGTGATGAACCGTAGATATGAAATGCAGACGTGAGTAATAAAAGAATAAACATGCACTGAATGCCAAAATCGATAAATCAGACTCGTCGAATCCACACGTGCAAACCACCACTCACAATTAACATTAGAAGACCTAGAAAGTCAAATCCTAGCTTCCCGTCTTTCTTCTCTAAAAACCCCAATTCTAGCAGCGAGTTGTCCTGCTTGCATAACTTGGATCCTTCTCGAACGGAAGAACAAAACACAAAAAGAAAAGATTGCAAAAGCCACATTGCAGGCTACAAACTCGTAGAAGTCTGCACGTTCCTTCAGAACGATACGACCACAAGATTTCCATGCGAGTACTTCTCCTGCTGAAGGTGATGAAGGTTCGGAGCGAAGAGTTTTGTGGTGAGAGTTGGAATGAGAGACTGTGGAATGGGAGTCAGTATGAGCTTCTGTCTTATTTGTGCAATGAACGAGGCGACGATTGCCAAAGGGTCGACAGAATGGTTGATTCAACTGTGCCCAAATGTCAGGCAAGAGGTGGACAAGATAAAGTGGGGGGCATACAGCATCAGCCGGACATGGTTCACAAGCACCGAATGGTGTACATATTAGATCGGCCGCATTATCATGTGCAGGATGCGCTGGAGGGTCAGCCAGACGACGAGGTTCTTTTGGATCATGGGCACCCGAACATTGAAGGAGGCCAAGCCAGAGAAGAATCATACTAAAATTTCAGCTAAATCAGATTGGTACAACACAGAATTGGTTGAACTTACAAACATATTGTTGAGGCCGTAGCCGCTGTTGGCATTTCAGCAGCATGAGTAATGTCGTGGGAAAACTTGCAGAATTTGATGATGACACCGATCTGCCTTTGCGGTCTATGCCCTTACCGAATAGTACAGGCGCACGAGGGCCCATACCACAAGAGCTGAACGATGATTCGGACGAGGCAATAGCCTTTCTCGAGATCCGAACACCAATGGTCCTCGCCAGATGTAGAAGGTGGCAGAGTGGCAGATATCACACCAAGACGTGTGTACCTGATACAAACAACACATCCTCTCCTCAAAGAATACTTATTTATTTTCAGTTGGACATGTGTATATCCCGTCTACCTTGACGCCAAACGCCCATATGATACAGGCCAAAAACGAGTTGCACGCGCCAAGGGCTTATGGTGGCAATTAAGCAAGGATATTGCGGATGCAGTGAGTCGGCTAGGTTTAGGTGCGTTGGAGATCAGCAAAGTGCACCCTCGCGACTGGAAAATCCCGGACGCGTTAGGGTGCAATGGGAGAAGGATGGCAAGGCCGTCAATCCCGTTATTAAGACGAGTGAGTTATTTGTATACCACGATGTATCTTCTTTGGATTCGTGATTCTCATTACTATTTCAGAGAAACAATTGCTTGAAATGATCTATCACCAAGTCCAAATTCTTAAACCCGAGAACATTCCAAAACCACCGCACAATGTGGGAACTCTACCGATTCCTGCACCTCCCTCGCAAAAAGTGTCAGATAGTTCTCAAATTCAGCCGTCGTTCTCTCCCACCTCATCCACAAACGCACAGAAAATCAAAGGTGGAAAGGCATGCACCTGGCCCTAAAAGTGATAGTCCGAACCTACCAAAGTACCTCTTTCAAGTCGGTTATCGGCTTACTCACCTGTGGTGGCATCGGGTATGTCGATCGATACGGTAAAAATGAGTGCTCAGGCGGAGGCCGCCAATCCTGGACATGGAGCAAATGCCACGCCCGGAGGAACGGCCAAAGGGAAGCGGAAGGTTGTCAGAGTTCGACAATAGGGATGCCGCTGAAGCAATGTTCACCCAGAACTAGCTTTTTTGGTACGATTATTGTAGTGTATACCCTCTAGTCTGGGAGTATACGACATATAAGTTTAGTTCTTTGGCTGGCGGTCAGACTACAAAACGAAATGGGTGTAGTCCAATGTTACAACGTAATGACATCAACTTTGATCGATGCCTATCATATTTCCTAATCCGTTATTATCATTCGGCGATCGCCTTCTTCCCACGCATGCAAATGGGGATTGATGCAATCTGATTTGACAAAAGCAGTTTGCGCAAAGTGCTAAGACTAACTATACCATCGGACTGCATCAACTTCAAGTTTGAAGTATTCAGTGACAGTGATAAATATACCATTTTAATATCCGAAAACTTTGTCCGAAACCAAAAGGTTCGTTTCGTATATTTGTCTTGGTGGCGCCATCAGCAATAGATTTCTTGTCAGGCCGATAGGTTATCTGTTCCGTCTTGCCTTCACACCTCTTTCCTTCTTCTTCTTATTGTTGTTCTCCCCAGACCTCTCAGGAGACCTCACTTCCTTCAGGATTTTCTATGATCTGCGATCTGCCCATTGCAACACAAGGTGATAGCGCATATCGCTTTAATCGCTTGCCGATATGGAAAGCAGTTCATCCACCACCGTCTCCTCGGCCGTTGATCTTTTATCTGTGTATAATCAGCTCCGTTGACCCCTCAATGTCGTTGTCAACATTTTGCTCATGCTGAGGTTTGTTTTCACATGTCTTTCTTTCTTCAAATGATCTACTGTTACTGCACCTTCGCGGATCTGATTTTGGTGGGGACCCTACATACATATCATTTTGGCGAGAGCCGGGAGACCCAATAACTACGTGTGCCTTCGTCCCTGATCATATAACCTCATGGAACTGACATACTTTTGGATTCTTAGGAACGTCGCTTCGTTTGCCGGAGGAGTCCGAGGCTGGGCTTTGGATCCGGAGCAACATCTCTAAATATGCTACGCTGGGTTCTGGACTTTCACGGAACATTGCTCAGACTCTATTTCCAATTACTCAACAAGGGAACTTGTGATCATGAAGTTCTTGGTTTGGGACATCCATGTCACGTGCACATCCTTGATGGCTTCCCTTTCTGGCGAACATCTCGAGTTTTCTGGACTAAATCGCCTCGAACGGATCGATCATACTCCTTCAATGGTTCGCCTTCTTCATTCTCTCCCCTTCACACACTTTCCATATGTCTTTTCTCGAGTCCGACGAACAGGAGCCAAGAATTATTCACTCGAACCTAAATACAACGTTCTGTGGCACTCTTCATAGACTCTCATTACACGATGCCAAAATTCACCAGTATCTCGGCATAAATTACGCCTCCATTCCTGCGAGATTTCGTCAGTCCAAAATATGTACTACCGGGTCTTATCCACCTCTTACGGATGCCTCAAAACATGGGTGAGTGACCTCCTTGTTTGTGCATGCTCTCTGGTGCTTATATACAGACCTATATGTCCCCAACTACGGAAGTTGCGTACAGCTGAAGAGCTGTTATTTGGCATTCCTCTGCATGAAATTCCAGTTCATGACCTCAAACAGGACGAGCTCGGGTGTCTGAATTTGAATGTTATCTGCCCTGCTGGTCTTACTCCTGACTCAAACGTCCCTGTAATGGTTTGGGTGCATGGGTGTGTTTCCATACCTCTCCAGTCGTATTTTGAAGGGCTCATTTTGTGTTTGTAGGGGCGGCGAAGCAGGATCTGGTTCTGAATGGTACTATGATGGTGGTGCAATTGTCCGGAAGAGTGTCTTCATCAAGAAACCCATTATCTTCGTTACGTTCAAGTGAGGTTCCTTGTTGTCTACTGCCTCAGCCGCGCTTCATCTTTGTCATAGTTATCGGATAGGCCTCCTCGGTTTCGCTGCGAGTAACATGATTCGCGACGACAACAAAGTTGCAGGTGACGAGGGATGTGGAAATTATGGCATGTTTCGTTCATCCTTTTGCTTAGCTTGATGTCTTATTGAGCCGCAGGTCTCCGCGATCAACGGACAGCCATGGAATGGATACAAGCTAATATTGCCGCCTTCGGTGGGGATTCCAGTAATGTTACGCTGATTGGCAACGGTTCCGGTGCCGCTGATATCGTCTGCCATCTTCTTTCAAAACAAAACGCAATCTCATCCATGTTTTCCTTTCGCACCCCAACCCAGCTGCATAACCCTCACCGCCTCTTCTCTCGTGCCATTATCCAATCCCCTGTTTTTGAACCCATTATTCAAAATGTTTCTGGCGCAGGTTGGATGCTTTCACGAATGATGTCATCTTTGCAAATCGGCTCCATGGAGGCTTTCAGGGAAGTGGAGGTAGAAAGGCTGTTGGGTATTTGTCAGAACTTGAGAGTCGTGGACGATGGCGTATGGTTCCGGGACGGATGGTCTAAGTGGTTGCAGGGCGAAAATGAACGAGGAAGGGGCACCCAACTGCATCACCACCTCAACCTCAACCTCCAACGTGAAGTTGAACTTCTATCACCCTCATGGCAGGCAAGACCGGGACGCTCAGGAGGAATGGGTGTATGTACTGCGGGGGCAGCCTCTCTTCTCCCGTCTTCACACGTGTTTTCTACCAGAAGAAACGGTATAGAAGTGAGAAACAAGAGCCGAAGCAAAAGCCGTTCTGCTCCCCGTGGCTCACCACGCTCGCCTTCCCGACATCACCCAAGCTCTTCCCCAGTCTCGCCACCTTCACGGCACTTGTCTCCTCCAATTTCGGCATATTCATGCCCCCCTTCATTTCACAATCAACCAATCATTTCAACACAACTTCAATCAATCATCATTGGGGACAATGCCTCAGACTCCCTTCTCTGGTCCTTACCTATCTCTCTTTGGACATCTGCCGGCGTCGTTCGGCGATTAAAAGCCCTTTGCCAATCATTATCTAAGATGGCTGGCATTCTTCGATCCTACGATATTGGCTCGCAGACCCCCGACGACGAAATCATGGATCATGTTTTGGACCTCGTCGATGACGCACGGATTGCATGGCCAACAGACGTGTTCGCAGAAGCGATGGTGCGGGAAGGAAACAACAAAGTATGGAGATACGCATTTGATCAAGAAGGTCCAGCAAGAGGAATTCCACACCATACAGCGGATTTGATGTACCTCTTTGACTGGAAACCAGCGAGTATAGGACTTGGGCCACTTCTTGATCATTCCCCGCTCAATGCCACTGGAAAGGGACAACTCTTCTGGGAAGGACCTTTCGACGTTGATGAGGAAGAGGAGAAAGAAGGACCGATCGTCTCGCATAATGCTCCTTCTCTGGGCAGTATGTCCTTCGAAGCTGCTTTGGTCGCTGCTGCTGAGGCCGCTGCCGAGGCCGCTAAAATTGATCCAAACATTCTCGCATCCTCTATTTCTTCGTCTTCTGTATCTTCAATGTCATCATCCGATTCTGGTGACACTTTAATGCGGTCGGTGGAAGACGCAGATTGGTTGATGACTACAGTCGATCAATTTTCCTACTTAAGAGTGCGAGACACGATGCAGGAGAAATGGATCGCTTTTGCATACGGAGAAGAACCATGGACACCTTGGTCTGGCCGACATGGGTCATCTCAATCCCAATCCAATCATCCTCCCGACCTGAGTACAGTCGTATCCCCTGTCGTCACATCGACCGTCACCCCGCCCCCCTCAACCAAACCCGAGAAAGTTTTCATATTTGGACCGGAAGGCGAGACTGGGGAGCGTGGAAGCGCAATCTTTGACGGACGGAGACGAAGGGTCGTGTGGAATGAAGTGCTCGAGCCCCTTGGATGGGCACTTGTACAAAAACTTGGTGTGGAGCTCAGCAGAGGTCCTGCTACCTGCGCTAGTCGCGCGAGGTAGTGGATTTCTCAAAACAAAAATTCTACCTGGTTCTTGAATTTTTTTTCCGGGTCTTTCTCGTCATATCACTCCTTTAGCATGTGTATATCTGACTTCTTTTTCATGTATTTATTCAATGATGACGCCGTCACACATGATCCTCTATGTATTCATGCATCCATCTTTATATTGTTCTATTACATTTCTGTATATCCGACCTGATATTGGCATAGTAATATCTTCTTGTAAGCACTGTAATAATAATGTCTTCAATGAAATGAGCAATGTGAGTCGGAGAACGGTCTTGTCAGTTCTATTATTACCATTCTCCAATTATCTCTACACATATCTTCTACCCCTACCTGGAACTTTATAAGGACATTAAGATAGTATGGTTCCTGGGTTTTTTGAAGTTTTCTATGCAATGACTTTGTGTAGACACTGCCATTGAGCTCAACATCTGCTTACACCAGCCATTTTAGTGTAATGAAAAACTCACTTTTGCAATTTAGAAACGAGATGCAACTTTTTTCTCAAAAAAATTATACAGAACTATGCACATGGGTCATATATTTTTGAGATTTTCTTGATGATCAACAGATGACTGAGTGGAACGGAAATCCAAAGTATCAAACACGTACGGGTGCGGGTCACCCAAAGTTTACCCGCAGGTGAAAACACAGGAATTGCTGATGTCACCCACAACAATCTAACAGGATTTCAAAGAACAGATCATCGCAAATATCATTCCGATGTTCCAGGTTATATAAAGTGTATATGCAGTATATATGACTCTAATTCCCAAAGACCTTCTCCTTCCTAGTGACACCGAAATCCGCCTTGGCCAACCTCAACACCCCATAAGCAATCAACCTATATACAATCGTTACCGCAACTAACGCGCCGACGTTCAACCCCAAGCTAGTGTGATAGTTGAACAAGTCAAGAACCTGTCGTCCTGTTTGGATGAGACAATTACCACCAGGGAGCCTTTGTGCATCTGTGCACGTAAACTCAAAGTCTGTGAACGTCTTGAGCGTCAATATAGCGGCGGGGTATTTGCTAGGAGAGGCATGGTTTATTCCCTTGAAGAATGCAGGCATATCGATAGACAAGATACCTAGAGATGCTCATCTCAGACCCGAAACTTGACAGTAAACAACAAGATGAATACTCACCTGCCATAACCATCATGATCGACAACAGTGAGTTGGTGATAGTCAACGCAGAACTGGTACTCTCGATGAAGAAGGTATTGAAAATGATTCCAAGCGACTCCCCACAGTTAACCATGCAGAACGAAACCAGAGCGATGAGGAAGTACATCGCCACCGTTCGTTGTAGGTTCACGGCAAAAAGGAGAAGAGAGAATAAGAGACCCGAGGCAATCTCGAATGGTATCTCAAGAATCAAGTAGACGAAGAAGAACGAGTTTACAGAGTAAGTCCTGTCTGCGTATTCCTATCGAGGATTCAGTAAACGGACAAGAGGTACAACAATAATAGGCTACCATACCCTGTAAAAAACATCTCGTTCCAATGGGTATTGGCTAACATTTTGCAGCAAACCCACAAAATACACTTATCCTCAGGTGAGCATCAATAACCCTTTGGAAGGACAAAAACTTACCAGAAAGGGTCTGTTGAATGGCGCCAAGTCGATTTTGGAATGAGAAGTAGTCTGTCTTCAACGGCGCAAAGAAGAGGGCGATGAAGATCCCAAGCCCCACTACATGCATAATCCGCGCAACAGCAATCTGAGAAGGTTCAGAATGGAGAAAAGGCTGAGGCGCATGGGTTGGCGGGTCTGGAAGGGAGAGATCTCACTCCGATGTACATCACGGTTCCCATTTTGATCCGACGAAGTTTACTTCGCTTCAAGAGGCAGCCAGATCTGGCTGAATCGCAGCGAACTGATGAACCAAGTTTTCCACTTTCTCCCTGCTGGCCGCTTCTTTATTCTCTTCACGAAGGTCGATGGAAACGATGTCCAATGCAAAGTCAGTGGGATTGGTTGTCGAAGGACAAGTTTGTCCGAGAGAAGCAAAGTGTTGAAGTATATTGCTCCCTTTGCCGTAATAGGCGACATGCCCACCCTTGGCAAGGAGCAGGATGTTTCCAAAGTGTGGGAACAGGTCTGATCGACTCTGGTGGATTCAGTCGGCCCTCTTGGGATAAACCTTGGAGAACCTTGATGATAGATGAGGCAGTGAAGGCATCAAGACCGGACGTGGGTTCGTCAAGGCTGAATAACCATTGATCAGCAACTCACAGAAGTAGTGTAATGGAAATTACATCAGGAGGTTCAGTGAGAACCTGAACGGCGATGCTAACACGCGACTTCTCCCCACCGCTGATGCCCTTCAAAAGCTCATTTCCAACTAAGACGTCAGCGCAATCTTTCAGTCCCATCTTAAATATTACATCCTCTGCCCTCTGCATTTTTTCCGTATGGCTCATCGACCTCGGGAG
>Ga0307517_10003459_pt1 | contig 24556 bp, 18 predicted proteins | sample 23_EM_MG_FD_194515 | JGI IMG/M metagenome (GOLD analysis project Ga0307517, IMG submission 194515) | Populus trichocarpa ectomycorrhiza microbial communities from riparian zone in the Pacific Northwest, United States - 23_EM | ecosystem: Host-associated > Plants > Roots > Unclassified | place... | reverse complement strand
GGAATCCCCCCTCCTGATGCAGCATGGCCTGTTCCTCTCTACCTTTTTTCCTTTATTATTGCTCTACAGCCCCCGGAAGGCACGGGAAACACCCTGATACCCCTAAATTTTGTCATTTTTCCCGAACTTGTAAGGAATTCGGGGGTTGTATATACTAATTATGAAAATTTTATTACGCTATTTAAAGCCTTATAAATGGCTGGTGGCCCTGGCCCTCTTCCTGGCGACGATCAACCAGGTCTTTTCCATGCTGGACCCTTATTTCTTCGGACGGCTGATCGACCGGTACGCTACCCATCCCTTTGAAAAGGGTCATTTCGATGCAAAAAAGGTCTTTATTTCGGAAGGGACCCGGACCCAAACCGAATTCATCTGGGGGGTCCTAGAGGTCCTGGGTATCCTGATCAGCGTAGCCATGGTCTCCCGCATCGCCAAAGCCTTCCAGGACTATTTTACCAACGTCATCGTACAGAAATTCGGGGCTAAGATCTTTACGGACGGCCTGCGGCATTCCATGATGCTGCCCTACCAGGACTTCGAGGACCAGCGTAGCGGCGAGACCCTCTCCATCCTCACCAAGGTAAGGACCGATACGGAAAAGTTCATCGTCTCCTTCGTCAACGTATTGTTCGGCATCATCGTGGGCATCCTCTTCGTCTCCGTTTATTCTTTCCGCCTGCATTGGTCCATCATGCCCATCTACCTGGGCGGCACTTTATTGCTGGCCCTGCTCACCAGCCTGCTGAGCAAGAAGATCAAAGTGATCCAGAAGACGATCGTGAAAGAGACGACGGTGCTCGCCGGCTCCACGACGGAATCCCTCCGCAATATCGAGCTGGTGAAGAGCCTCGGGCTGACGGACCAGGAGGTCAAAAGGCTTAACAACAATACCTATAAGATCCTGGGCCTGGAATTACGGAAGGTCAAGAGCATCCGCACGCTCAGCTTCATCCAGGGCACTTTCGTCAATTTCCTTCGCCAGGTGATCATGTTCACCCTCCTGTGGCTGGTCTTCAACAAACAGTTGACGGCCGGGGAAGTGATGACCCTTACCTTTTATTCCTTTTTTATTTTCGGACCTCTGCAGGAGATCGGCAATATCATCCTCTCCTACCGCGAAGCCGAAGCGTCGCTGTATAACTTCGACACCCTGATGAATAAATCCCCCGAGCTGCCGCCCGCCGATCCTAAGCATCTGGGCAATATCCGGGAGCTCAGCTTCCGCAATGTCTTCTTCAAGCACCAGACGGCCCATCACTACGCCATCCAGGATATCAGCTTCGACGCGAAGACAGGCGAGACCCTGGCCTTCGTCGGGCCTTCCGGCAGCGGCAAGAGCACGCTGATGAAACTGCTGGTGGGATTATACCGCCCCCTGAAAGGTACCATCCTCTATAACCATCTCGACGAGACCGCCATCGACTTCGACGGACTGCGCAACCAGATAGGCTTCGTGACCCAGGATACGCAGCTCTTCGCGGGCACCATCAAAGAGAATCTCTTATTCGTGCGTCCCGAAGCCACGGAAGGGGACCTGATAGAAGCCCTGCAAAAAGCCGCCTGCACCGGCCTCCTGTCGCGGGCGGAAAAAGGCATTGATACCCTTATCGGGGAAGGCGGCCTCAAATTGTCCGGCGGAGAGAAACAACGCTTGTCCATCGCCCGGGCCCTCCTGCGCGACCCCCGGCTCCTGATCTTCGATGAAGCAACCTCCTCCCTGGATTCCCTGACCGAAGAAGATATTACCAGGACCATCCGGGAGGTTTCTTCCCATGGCAACCAGATCACCGTCCTCATCGCCCACCGACTCTCCACCATCATGCATGCCGACCGCATCTACGTGCTGGAAAAAGGAGAAGTGGTGGAGACCGGCAACCATGAAAGCCTGCTCAGCGAAAAAGGACTCTATTATGCCATGTGGCGGCAACAGATCGGGGAAAGGAAATATTCACCCGTGGTGTAGCCGGCCAAAGGACCAAAGACAGGCCCGAATTTTGAACATAGGCATTACATTTGCAGATTCACAGGACACATGAATATACGCGAAGCCATTATTTTAGCGGGAGGCCTGGGCACCCGCCTCCGTTCCGCCGTTCCCGACCTGCCCAAATGCATGGCCCCCGTGGCGGGCAGGCCCTTTATTTCTTATGTGATCGATCATTACCGGAGAGGCGGCATAGAGCGATTTATCTTCGCCCTGGGCTATAAGAGCGAACATTTCGAAGATTTCCTGCGCACCCAACTGGACCCTGAAGCCTACGGGCTGTCGGTGGAAAAAGAACCGCTGGGAACGGGCGGCGCCGTCCGCCTGGCCTGCACGAAGACCTCGGAACGCCATGTCCTGGTCCTCAACGGAGATACTTTCTTTCGTATCCAAACCGATGCGCTGGGAGAGTTCCATGAACGGCAGGCGGCTCATTGCTCCCTCTGCCTGAAGCCCATGCAGGATTTCGACCGCTATGGCGTCGTGGAGCTGGGCCCGGACCAGGGCATCCGCAGCTTCCGGGAGAAACAATATTACCCTTCGGGACTCATCAACGGCGGCGCCTATGCGCTGGATACGGGGCATTTCCTCGAAGAGGCCCTGCCGGAAAAATTCTCTTTCGAAAAGGATTACCTGGAAGCATTTTGCGGCAGCCGCCCCCTGGCCGGACTGGTGCAGGATGAATATTTTATCGATATCGGCATCCCGGAAGACTACGAGCGCGCTCAACATGATTTCCGAAACCACTAAATCAAAACATCGCTAAACCAGCCATCAAACGTATGATCTACAGAAGCAAAGCTCCCTTGCGCATCGGGCTCGCCGGCGGCGGCACCGACGTCAGCCCCTATAGCGACCTCTATGGCGGCGCTATCCTGAATGCGACGATCTCCTTATATGCCCATGCCAGCATCGAACCCCGGGAGGATAATAAGATCCTCTTACAGGGCCTCGACCGGGAAGAAGAGCAGCTATGCGAATGCGGGGACGACCTGCCGATCAACGGCAAGCTCGACCTGCTGAAAGGCGTATACAACAGCATCCGGAAAGAATTCGGCGTGCCGTCTACCGGCTTCCGCCTGTCCACCTTCGTAGATGCGCCGGCCGGCTCCGGGCTCGGCACTTCCTCCACCCTCGTCGTCGCCATCATCGGCGTCTTCGCGGAAATGCTCCGCCTCCCGCTGGGCGAATACGATATGGCCCACCTCGCCTATAAGATAGAACGCAAGGACCTGAAGATGGCCGGCGGCCGGCAGGACCAATACGCCGCCACTTTCGGCGGCGTCAACTACATGGAATTCTTCGGAGAGGATAATGTGATCGTCAACCCCCTGCGGGTCCGCCAGCAGCACCTCTTCGAGCTGGAAAACAACCTGTTGCTGTACTACACTTCCACCAGCCGGGAGTCCGCGAAGATCATCGAGAAGCAAAGTCAGAATGTTGTCGATAAGAAAGAGACCTCCATCGAGGCCATGCACCAGCTGAAACACCAGGCGCTACGGATGAAGGAAGCCATCCTCAAAGGACGCCTCCATGAGATCGGCGAGATCCTCGACTTCGGGTTCCGGCAGAAACTGAAAATGGCCGAAGGCATCTCCAATTCGCTGATCGAAGAGATCTACGAAGGAGCGAAAAAAGCCGGCGCCACCGGCGGAAAAATATCCGGCGCGGGCGGCGGCGGGTTCATGACCTTTTACTGCCCGGGCATTTCCAAATATAAAGTGATGGAGGCATTGAAGAATTTCGGCGGCTATTGCAAGCCCTACCAATTCACCGAGCACGGGATGAGAAGCTGGACCTGCTGATCCCGGCGTCTGCGGCATAAAAAAAACCATCCGAAAACTCGAATGGTCTTTCATGAAACTATGATATTGGGTTAGTACACGTATTATTTAACGGCGGGAATACGATCTTAGTATATCAGGAAGGGTCGGTTTCCTGTTTTTTTAGGCTGAAATTGAGGGGGAAATCCAGTTTCAGGCTAAAATTCCGGCCCATATTGTAGATCCCATGGCTTGGATTGGTATCCTCGGCGGAGTAGAGGAAGTACTTCAGCCGGCTGAGATGATCATAATAGGCCGCGTCGAACAGGTTGTTCCCATTCAGGTACAGGTTGAATAATATCCTCCCCTTCTTATCGGTAAAGCTTCCCCCTATCCCCGCATTGAATAAGGAATAACCGGCCGTGGGCGTTTCGGTGCCATAGGCCAGGAAGGCGCGGTCCTGCGCTGCATAATATTCCAGCTGCACCTTGAAGAACGCATGCACGATATGCGCCTCCTTGCTGTTACACTCATATCGCAGCTCGGAGATCCCGTGCGTGGGCGGGATAAAAGGCAGGTACCGGGCATCGTCCGCTACGGCCTTGCCGCCCTTCGCTCCTTTGTTATTCCCGTACACGATGGAAAGACTGTTCTCGAAATGCAGGGCCTTGATGGGATGGATGTCGATGCTGGCCTCCCCGCCGTAGAGCTGCGCCCGGGAAGCGACGAAGCGGAAGATCTGGTTGCCCTGGAAAAGAGTGTCCGTTCCGTCCGAGGCCGTGATCCGCTGATTGTAGATATAATTGCTGATGAAATTATTGAACAGGTCGAGCGAAGCCACTACATACCGGGAGGAATAGACGATGCCGATGTCTTCCTGCAGGCTGAACTCCGGCTTGAAATCGGGATTGCCCATCTGGTAGATCTTCGTCCCGGGATGCACGCCATTGGCGGAGATCTCGGAGATATTCGGCGACCGGAAGCCGCGGGCGATATTCGCCTTGACGGAGAACTGATCGGAGAAATTATAGGTGGCGCCCAGGCTGCCGGACCAGCCGTTGAAGGTCTTGTTATAGTCCGTGAATTGCAGGTCGGCTCCCGCCGTATCGGCGCCAACCACCGGCCGGTCGAAATTCGTGACGGGATCGGGACGGGTGTAAAGCCCGAAATTTTTAAAGCGGCGCGCGTCGAACCGGACCCCTCCGGAAATATCCAGCTTGTCGAAGCTCCGTTTGGCCAGGAGGAACGGACCGATATCGAACTGATGATAAGACGGCACGACGAACTCCGTTCCGTCGGTAGCCTTGTTATCCTGGTACATGCCGTTGAATCCCGCCGTAATATTCCAGTTGTCGAATTCCGGCAGATAATATTTCACATCATAGGTATAGCTGTTGAGCTGCAGGTAGAGGCCGGGAACTTCGGGCAGCTCCGGATGGCTGAACTCCCTGCGCAGGCTGCGCTGGTAGCCGAGGTTCACCTGCATGCGCCCGTAATTGCCCAGGGTGATGCTATTGCTGGAATAAATACGGTAATGCTGTACGTGCTGATGGAGCTTCTCTATTTTATAGCTGTTGAGATCGGCCCCGGATACGATCTCCCGGATACTATCGTCTTCGGTGATCTGGCGCGTGAAACGGCCGGTGGCGCTGTCCCGGCTGCCGTCGGGGATCTCCTGCTGGTCGTCGTAGAGCACGAGATCCAGGTGGGAATAGCCCCATTTCCGGTGCAGGCCGATAGATGCATTGGCGTCCGTCTCGTTGAAGGCCGTGCCGAATACGCGTCCGTCGATCTTATTGCGGTAGTCCACCGCCTGCTTGTGGGAGATCCGCGCCATCCATTCCAGGCCATTCTTCGTGGCGCCCAGCATCGCCGAGCCACCCAGGTATTTGTTATTGGTCTGGTAATCCAGGGTGATGTCCCCGATCATTTTTCCTTCGGGTGCGGGTTGGGAAGGTATGAGGTTGACGACCCCCGCCAGGGCATCCGAACCATAGCTCAGGCTGGCCGGCCCCTTGATGACCTCCACCCTTTCCACGCCGTACTGGTCCACTTCGATGCCATGCTCATCTCCCCATTGCTGCCCTTCCTGCCGCAGTCCGTCGTACAGGGTAAGGATCCTGTTGAAGCCCAGGCCCCTGATAAATGGTTTGGATACATTCGGTCCCGTGGTGACGGCCCGGATGCCCGGTATCTTTGCAATGGCGTCGATGGCGTTGGTGCTCAGGTTGGTGGCCAGGTAGGTATGCGAGATCGCCACGATAGGGACGGGACTTCGCTTGATCTGCGTAGCCTTGGAAAGGCCCGTGACCACGACAGGGCTCTCCTCCACGAAGGCGTCGGTGAGAACGAAATCCTGCCGGACGGGCCCGCTGACCGTGACGGACCGGGTATAGCTCTTAAATCCGATGGAATGTACTTCGACCAGGTATTTACCGGAAGGAAGAGAACTGAAAGTATAGTAGCCGCCCGTATCGGCAATGACGCCCAGCTTGAGATCGGCGATATAGACCGTAGCCCCGGAAACAGGGGTGCCGTTCTTCTCCGTCACCTTCCCGGAAAGAGAGCCGCTGGCCCCTTCCGGGCCTTTGCGATCTGTGCGATGCAGGGTGGTGTCGGTGCAGCGATCCGCGGCGATCAGGGACGGGCTGAACAAGGTAAAAAGAAGTAATAAGTACGACGCGTGGTTGAGTATAGATCGATTCATGCAACTGCGAGCAAACTATTTTTTGCTACTATGTTTCAAATATAGACCAGGGCAGGCTAGCCACCCAAAAATCGCCCCGGAAAAGATGATAATGAGTTGTTATTTTTTCAATACGACGGTGAAAACGGAACCTTCTCCCGGCTGGCTCTCGCAGGAGATCTGGCCGTTCAGCTCCTCCACGATCCTTTTCACGATGGCCAGGCCCAGGCCCGTAGAGGGCTCGCCATTAGTAGGTTGGGAAGAGATCTTGCTGTATTTGGAAAAGAGGTGGGGTAGCTCGTCCTTTTCGATGCCGACGCCTTCATCGCGCACTTTGATGCTGATCGCGTCCTTTTCCTCGCTGACGCTCATCCAGACATTCTTGCCCGTAGCCGTATATTTAATAGCGTTGGAGAGCAGGTTTTCCAGCATCCGGGTCAGCAACTGCCGGTCGCTGAGGAAATAAAGCGACCGGTTGGGTCCGTCCAGGTGCAACCGGATATGTTTCTTGCTGGCGACAGGGACGAAATTCTCGATGATGGACTCCGAGAAGATCTTCAGGTCCAGGTTCTCCAGCCGGACCTTATGCTGGTTGGTCTGCGCCTTTTCGACGTCCAGGATATGCCGGATAAGCGTTTCGCCATAGGTAGTGGCCTGTTCGATGCGATGGAGGGCTTTTTGCTGTTCGGGGTTGAGGTTCTCCGGGTTGGACTGCAACAGCTGGTTCCACATCCCGATGCTGGCGAAGGGCGTGCTCAGGTCATGGGACACGATGCTGATCAGGGAGTTCTTCTCATAATTCAATTCGGACAGCCTTTCATTCTGCCGCATGGCCAGGTCATTGGTAGCCTGTAATTTCTTATTGACCTTCCGCTTGGCCATAAAGGCAAGGGCGGCGACGACAGCGATCAGCAGGAGGCTGGCGGCCATGATCAGCATGATGCGGTAATGGAATTTCTGCTGGATGATCTCTGCCTGCAGCACCAGCTTTTCATTTTCCCGCTGCCGGGCCTCGTATTTTTCTTCCAGCTCCGCAATGGCTTTATAGGTATCAGCATTCACCAGCGCCGTATCCAGCTCGTACCAGTTGCGCTGGTTCTCCCAGGCCTTCCTGTAATCACCCCGGTGCTGGTATAATTTGGAGAGGATCTGGTAGCTGTCCGACTGCTTGCTCTTCGACTCCAGCTGCCGCGCGAGACTGATGGCCAGGTCGGCGTATTTACCCGCCGAATCGTAGATCTTCTTCTCGATATAGACATCGGAAAGGTTCAGCGCATCCAGCCAGAGGTCGGCCCTGCCGGGAAAGCTATGGTCGGGAAGATGCCGGGAATAATTGCTGCTGAAATAGAAAAGGGCCTGACTATAGTCCTTTTTGAAATAATAAGTATTGCCCAGGTTATTATAAAGGCTGGAGATATCTTCCTTTCCCTGCCGGTCGAGTGGCTCGCCGAGCCGCAATCCCTCTTTGAGGAAGACAAGGGCGCTGTCGTAGAGTCCCAGCTTATCGTAGATGGCGCCCAGGTTGGTATAGGTATGGACCAGGGACCGGGCGTCTCCCAGCTGCTTGTTCAGGACCACGCATTCGAGGTAGATCTCCTTTGCCTTGTGCGGCTGCTTCATATCCTGTGTATACACGGCGGCCAGATCCGTCAGGACGTCTACCTGGCGGTGGATATCCTTGAGCTTGCGCGCTTCGTACAGGGCCTGCAGGTAATAGTCGATGGCCTTTTTATAATCCGCCTTGTTCTCATAGTAATACCCATATACCCGCAGGGCCAGCACACGGGCGATCGGAAATTTCTCCTTCAGGGGGCTATGATCGATAAAGTTGGCGTAATAAAGTATGGAGTCCGTCTGCGCCTCTGTAAAATCCATGGCCCTGGCATAAGCACGTTTCAGGGCGAGGGTGTCCGGCGGCTGTGCGAACAGGACCATCGCTTTGGCTACTAAGAAAAGGAAGAATAATGAGCGCTTCACAAACGGGAGAATGTCATTTACGCTCAAGTTAATGATCTTTCCGCTACCAGTCCAGGCTTTAATCGATCAATTTGTGCTTCAATGCGAATTTTACCAGGCCCACGGTATTGTTGACGCCCAATTTGGCGATGAGGTTCTTTCGATGGGTCTCCACGGTGCTGACGCTGAGGAAGAGCTTGGCCGCGATCTCGGCATTGCTGTATTCCCGGCAGATCAGCTTGAGGACTTCCAGCTCACGCCGGGAAAGGATCTCGTCGATCTGCTTGTCGTCGATGACGATCGTACTGCGGAAATCTTCCTGGCCATCCCCGATATTGATATCCTTGCTGAAATAGGTATTCCCGTTGTACACCTCGTCCAGCGCCTTCATCAGCTCGCTGATGGCGGCATTCTTCAACAGGTAGCCCTGGATATTATAACGGCTCAGCTTGTGGATATAGCGGGTTCCCCGCAGAAGGGTGAGATAGATGATCTTCAGGTCGGGTCTCAAGGCCCGGACGCTTTGCAACAGCTCCTCTTCGGCCATATCCGGCAAATAAACATCCAGTAACAGGATATCTATTTCCAAACCAGGAAGTTGTGCCAGTAACTGTTTACCCGTCCCTGCCGTACCGACCACTTCCACGGTGCCGTGTTTCCCCAGCAACAGGGTCAGGCCCTCCAGGTACATCTCATGATCGTCGGTAATAAAAACTCGAATCATCGCTTGTTTTTGATTCGTTTTGAATGTAAAAAGATTGGTAATGGAAAATGATCCGCAAGGGATAAGATGATCAACAAGTCAGCAATTTAAAACTATTTATGATATGAGAGCATTAAAAAGCCTCCTGAGGGGAGGCTCCTTAAAAAAATGATTATTTCCCATTACGACAGGATAGATGCTATCCCCGTTAATTGATATTCTCGAAGATCCCGGCGATCCCCTGCCCGCCCCCCACGCAGGCCGTCACGATGCCGTATTTCTTATTCAGCCTTTTCAGGTCATGGGTGATCTGGATGGTGAGTTTGCAGCCCGTACATCCCAGGGGATGCCCGAGCGCGATGGCGCCCCCGTTGATATTGACGATGGCCGGGTCCATCTGCAGCGTGCGGATAACGGCCAGGGCCTGGGACGCGAACGCTTCGTTGAGCTCCACCAGGTCGATCTGCCCCAGGTTCATCCCCGCCTGCCGCAGCGCCCTGGGAACGGCCTCCACGGGACCGATGCCCATTACGCGGGGATGTACCCCCGCACTGGCGCAGGCTACCAACCGGGAGATGGGGCGCAGGCCCAGTTCCTTCATCATCTTTTCTCCCATCACGATCACGAAGGCCGCGCCGTCGCTCGTCTGGGAAGAATTACCGGCCGTCACGCAGCCGCCCGCCGCAAACACAGGCTTCAATTTGGCCAGCGCTTCCGGAGAGGTATCGGCCCGGGGTCCCTCGTCGGTATCCATCAGCGAGCTTCTTTTCTGCCGCTTGCCCTTTTCATCCACGTACACTTCCTCTACCTGGATGGGTAAGATCCCCTCTTTAAAATATCCGTTCTTCAGGGCGTTGATGGCTTTTTGGTGCGATAAGTAGGAGAACTGGTCCTGGTCCTCGCGGCTCACCTTATATTCTTTGGCCACGGCCTCCGCCGTAAGGCCCATATTCAGGTAATAATCCGGGTCATCCGTGGCGATGGAATAGGCCGGCACCGGCTTCCAACCCGCGGCAGGCACGTAGCTCATGCTTTCCGTTCCTCCCGCGATGATACATTCCGCATATCCTGCCCGGATCTTGGCCGTCGCCATGGCGATCGTCTCCACACCGCTGGCGCAGTAACGGTTGACCGTTACACCCGGAGCATGGATGCCGACGGCGCGGGCGGCAATGATCCGCCCTACCTGCAACCCCTGTTCCGCCTCGGGCACGGCCGTACCCACGATCACGTCATCTATCCGGTGAGGGTCCAGCTGCGGCACGGAGGCCAGCAGGCCCTTTATGACCTCGATGGCAAGATCATCGGGACGGTAGAACCGCAGCTTGCCTCTTTTTGATTTTCCTACTGCGGTGCGATAGCCCGCGATGATATATGCGTCCTGCATAGCTTACTTTTTATAGTTTTTCCCGGTCCGGACCTTTCCGGCCCGGCTTCAGGGGGAGAAAGTTGCATAGACAACTTTCTAGTTCAAAGTTATGATTTTAGAGGGAAACGAGGAAGAGGTATATTTGCGGGCTTCTATGTATAAGATTCTCCGAAACATCCTCTTCTTTTTCCCGACGGAAAGCGTTCATTATTTCTCCATGAATGGGTTGAAAATGCTTTGCAGCCTGGGTTTCCTGCGAAAAGGGATCCGGGGATGGACTGTTCCGAAAGGACCTGAAAAAGAAGTGTTTGGACTACCCTTCCGCAACCCGGTAGGCCTGGGGGCAGGTTTTGATAAGAATGCCCGCTACCTGCGGGAACTGGATGCCCTGGGCTTCGGCTCGGTGGAGATCGGGACGGTGACGCCCCTGGCGCAGGCTGGCAACGACAAACCCCGCCTGTTCCGGCTGCCGGAGGACCAGGCCCTGATCAACCGGATGGGATTCAATAACGAAGGGGTCGTCGTGATCGCACAGCGCCTGAAGGAATGGCGGCAAAACGCCGGCTTTTCCAACCTCATCGTGGGAGGCAATATCGGTAAGAACAAGATCACCCCCAACGAGGAAGCCTGGAAGGATTACGAGATCTGTTTTCGCGCCCTCTTCCAACAGGTGGATTATTTTGTCGTGAACGTCAGCTCGCCGAATACGCCCGGACTGCGGGCCCTGCAGGAAAAGGACGCCCTGGGACAGATCCTGCGCAACCTGCAGGAGGTCAACACGGAACTATCCCGGAAATTTTCCATCCGGCCCCGCCCCCTCCTGTTGAAGATCGCACCCGACCTCAGCAAGGAGCAGATCGACGACGTCATCGAGCTGGCCCTGGAAATACGCCTGGATGGACTGGTCGTTGCCAACACCACCATCAGCCGTGAAGGATTGCTGAGCACTCCCGCCAAACTGGACGCCATCGGCGCGGGCGGCCTCAGCGGAGCGCCCCTGAAAGAACGGGCTGCCGGCATCGTCCGTTACATTCATAATAAGACAGGGGGAACCCTTCCCCTGATCGCCTCGGGAGGCATCTTCAGCGGAGAGGATGCTAAAGAAAGGATCGCCGCCGGCGCCTCGCTGGTACAGGTGTGGACCGGCTTCATCTATGAAGGCCCCCTCATCGCCCGCAGCATCTGCGAAAGGCTGTAAAATAAATGTTGTATTTTGCCTTCATAACCTCCTCCTATCTATGAAAGTACAACGAGCCCTTCTTCTCCCCTTCCTCCTGTCCTTTATCATCGCCTGCCAGAAGCAGCGCAGCAGCCCATCCTTCAGTTTCTCTCCGGCCAAAGGCCCCGTAGGCGCCCTGCTTACCCTGAACGGACCATTCGGCGCCGATCCCGTCGTAAAGATCAACGGCGTCCCGGCAGATAGCATCGGCATCGATAATTCCTATACCAAGATCACCTGCAGGATACCGGCAGAAGCCACCAGTGGCAGGATCACCGTCAGCTTCGGAAACAATACCCTTGGTTCCGGAGAAGATTTTATCGTGACCAACAAATGGATGAAGCTCACCGACAACGATGGCTCCGGTAATATCCATGAGGACGGCGTTAGCTTCGTGTTGGATAAGAAGATCTATTTCGGCCTGGGCTATAGTACCCGTACAGGCGATCCCGGATATTACACCGCCACCTTCAACACCGGCTTCCGGATCTTCGACCCCGCGCACAATACCTGGTCGGCGGGCCCGCAACTGCCTCCGGCCATGATCCCGCGAACGAATGCCGCCTGCTTCGCGCTGAACGGGAAAGCCTATATCGGCTGCGGCAACGATACCTTATCCGATTGGTGGCAATACGATCCTGTCCTGAACGGGACGGCCGCCTGGCGGAAGATGTCCTCCAACACGGCAGGTACGCCCTCTTACTTCGGAGGCTCCGGGCAGGTCGCCTTTATCTGGAACAACACGGCCTATGCAGGCAATCCCGGCGCCCGGATCTATCAATTCGACCCCGCGGCAACGAATCCCTGGATCCCCACCGACAACTATCTTTCCTACGAGTCCGTCTACGGCTCTTATTTCGTGTCCGACAATTATTTGTACATTATCGGAGGCTTTTATACGGGCATTTCCGGTGTCCCCAAGGCAGTCCCGGTGGGGTTCCGGTATGACCTTTCGGATCATAGTTCCTTTTTCAACGCCGCACAATTCCCTGCTGCCATCGAGGGTCAGCCTTCCTTCGCCCTGGATGCCATTCATTATATCTTATTCCTGGGCTCTACTTTCCGGTTCGATCCCGTCACCCAAACATGGATAGACCTGGGCGCCCGGGGAACGCCCTCTTTTCAGGGAGGAGGGTTCCCTTACAACAATGCCGGGCTGGGCGTCAGCAATTACACTTATAACGCCACGGCCTTCGACGGAGCGGCCTATGCCTGGACCTCCGCGGGACAGGTATATAAATTCGTTCCCTGACGCAGGATGAGAACAATGATAAAATTCGTTAATTTTGCGTTTTTTCAAAGGCTACAGGATCGCTCTCACGGGAAAGGCCCCGAACGCTTCGCCCCGGCATTCTTTGAGACGCATCAGGGAAGGTTTTCAATATGAGTTTTGGAATAATCATACAGGCAAGACTGGGATCTCAACGTTTACCTGAAAAGGTCATCACACCTATCGCGGGCGATTGGTCCATTCTCGATATCGTCATACTGCGACTGAAAGCCATGCAGCTGGATGCCCCCATCATCCTGGCGACGGGCGACCTTCCAAAGAATGCTCCGCTGGAACAGGCAGCCGCGAAGAACGGCATTCATTTTTTCTCCGGCAGCGAAGACGACGTCCTGCAACGCTTCATCGATTGTGCGGCACAGTTCGGATTGAAGAAAGTATTGCGGGTCTGCGCGGATAATCCTTTTCTCGACACCGGTCTGAACAAGGCCCTGATCAGCGACGCCCTTAACGAAAATGCCGACTACGCCAGTTTCAGCATCGAAGGCAAGCCTGTTATCTTATCGCACTACGGCTTTTTTACCGAGCTGGTGTCCGTGGAAGCCCTGACCAGGGCCCATGCCGTTGCCGCACCATTCGACCGGGAACACGTTACAAGATATTTATATAATCGCCCCGCGGAATTCTCGCTCCGGCTGGAAGAAGTTCCCGCGGATATCAAAGAGGCGAAAGATGTCCGGCTGACGGTTGATACCGCCGCCGATTTTTCCATAGCTGCCGTAATTCTTCGGCAATTATTGGCGATTCATAGTAAGTTTGACTATAGTTATAAAGACGTTCTGTCAGAGCTCCGGCGATCGGCGCCGGACATCCTGCGGGGAATGAAAGAGCAAATTATTGAAAATTCAAAATCCTGAGACATCATGTCGGAAAAAGTATATATCATCGGAGAGATCGGACAGAACCATAATGGCTCCGTAGACATCGCCAAGCTGATCATCGACATCGTAAGCCGACCGGTCGTCGACAAGCTTTTCGGCAGGGCCCTGGATAAAATGAATGCCGTCAAGCTGACCAAGCGGGACCTTTCGCAGGAACTTTCCCAATCGCAGATGAACAAACCTTATGATTCACCGCATTCATTCGGCAAGACCTACGGAGAGCACAGGGCCTACCTGGAACTGAGTGACGAAGAACATTTCGAGGTCTATCAATACGCTAAGAAAGCCGGTCTGGATTTCGTAGAGACCCTCTGCTCCGTCGGCTGCCTGGACCTGCTAAAGCTCTTTACACCCGATAAGCTGAAGGTCGCCTCCCGGGACCTGACCAATCTACCCCTGCTGGAAGCCATGGCCGAGACCCGTATCCCCATCATCCTGTCCACGGGAATGGCCGGCAAAAAAGAACTGAACGAAGCCCTGGAAAAAGTATCCAAATACCATGACAGCATTTCCATCCTGCATTGCGTATCGGAATATCCCACGCAGTACGATAATGTCAACCTGAATACCATCAAATACCTGCAGAAAGAATACCCGCAATACAGGATCGGGTATTCCGATCATACCATCGGCATCGCCACGCCCCTGGCCGCCGTCGCCCTGGGCGCCTCCATCATCGAGAAGCATATCACCCTCGACAGGAGAATGAAAGGCACCGACCAGGCCGGCTCCCTGGCCCCGGACGGCATCGACCGGATGGTGCGCGATATGCGCAACCTGGAGATCTCCTTCGGCGAAGAGGATCTGTTCATCGACGACGCGGTCGCAGCCAGCAAGACCAAGCTGGAACGATCCATCGCCTCCCTGCGCCCCCTGGCGGAAGGAACGATCCTTTCGGAGAACGATATCCACCTCCTCAGTCCCGGCGATGGCTTCAAATGGGCTGACAGACACCAGGTGGTCGGCAAAAAGTTAAAAAAAGCGCTGCCGAAAGATGAGATCATCTACCCCGGCGATCTTGTTTAATGTTTCCTATACCATCCTAACTGATACAACATGCTACCAAAACTGATCATTACGGATATCGACGGAGTTTGGACGGACGGGGGGATGTACTACGATGAAACAGGCAATGAGCTTAAAAAATTCAATACCTCGGACAGCGCCGGCGTATTCTTCTGCCGGAAGGCAGGTATTCCCGTAGCCATCATCACGGGTGAAGATACCAGGATCGTACAGCGAAGGGCCGCCAAACTAAAAGTGGACCACCTGTTCATGGGCGTCGAGGACAAGCTCCGCTGCGCCGGAGAGCTTTGCGACCGCCTGAATATTACACTAAAGGACGTCGCCTATATCGGGGATGATCTGAACGATGTAACCCTGCTGAAACAGGTGGGCCTCAGCGCATGTCCCGCCAACGCCCCTGATTATATTAAAAAGATCTGCCAGTGGAACCTGCCTGTCCGTGGAGGCGACGGAGCCTTCCGGGCATTCGTGGAAAAATTGCTGGCCGATGCCGGCTTGCTGGCAGGGCTGCTGAAGGAACTGGGGATCGAATAATACTATTACTTATCATATGCTCAGGAAGATCTATAACAAATTCGTTTGGTGGCGATATAAGGCAGGGGCCGGAAAATATTCTTCCCTTTTAAGGATGAATGCGCCCCTGAAAAATTCTGCCGCCGGGATTGAACGCTGCTTCATCCTGGCCACGGGGCCTTCCATCCGGACGCAGGACCTTAGCGCCCTGCAGAATGAGTTCTGCATCAGCGTCAGCAATTTTTTCGTGCATCCCCTCTTCCAGCAGCTGCAACCGGAATTCCACATTTTCGCGGGCTGTCATCCGCCCATCACCGAAGATACCATGGCCGGCTGGTGGAAGGACGCCACCCAATTCATGGAAGGGAACGCCCGGACGAAAGTGTTCATCCACGCGGCGGACAAGGCCTTAAAAGATAAGTACCAGGTATTCGAAGGGCGGCAGGTATATTATTATTGCAACGGCGGCGCTTACCCGGTAGACTTTACCCTGCCCATCCCCGGGATCCAGACGGTCGTACATATCGCCATTTACCTGGCCATGTACCTCGGCATTAAAGAGATCTACCTGCTGGGCTGCGATCATAGCTGGCTGCAGCATTTCGGGAAATCCATGCATTTCTACGAAGAAAAGCAGCACGCATTCGTCAGGAATAACTATAGTGAATGGAGCTCCACGAAGGACATGGGAGACGAGTTCAAGGCCTATGCCAACCTCTGGGATGTCTACCGGGCGATACGAACGGATGCCGCCGCCACCGGCACCAGGATCTACAATGCGACGCCGGGCAGCATGCTGGACATTTTTCCTCCGAAGGATTTCTCTCAGATCGTAAATACGTCCGGCGGGGAATGATGAAACGGTTACTATATAACAAGCTTTTTCAAAATGCCGGCGTTTATACCATTTCCAATATTATCAATGCCTCCATTCCTTTCCTCCTGCTGCCTGTCCTGACAAGGTACCTGACCACTCATGACTATGGTATTACGGCTACCTTCCAATCCCTGGTAGGATTCTTTATTCCCTTCACCGGCCTCAATACGCAAGGGGCCGTAACGAGAAGATATTATGACGGCGACAAGGTGGACTTCCCCGTGTATGTCTCCACCTGCCTGATCATCCTGCTCTTCAGCACGCTGGTCCTGGTAAGCATCTTACTGCCTTTTTCTTCCTTCCTGAGCAGGCTCACGGAATTTCCCCGCCAATGGCTCTGGGCGATCATCGCGGTAGCTTTCTTTCAGCAGCTGTATACCATCATGCTGGGGATCTGGCAGGTCCGGGGAAAAGTATACCAGTATGCCATTTTCCAGAACAGCCAGACCCTGCTGAATATCTCGGCTTCCCTCTTCCTGGTCATCTCCCTGCGAATGAACTGGGAAGGAAGGATCATCGGGCAGACGGTATCCATCGTCGTCTATGGAATACTCGCACTGGTGCTGATCGATAGAATGGGATTCCTGAAAAAGAAAATATCGAAAGCGTATCTCCGGGATGCCCTGAAGTTCGGGCTGCCCCTCCTGCCGTATAATTTCACCGGCTGGATCCTGCTCTCCATGGACAGGATCTTCCTGAACAATATGCAGGGCCTGGACGAAACAGGCCTGTATTCGGTGGCCTACCAGATCTGCATGGTCATCACGCTTTTCCAGCTATCCTTTAACAACGCCTGGGTGCCCTGGATCTATGAAAAGATCAAGCTGAAAGACAGGAAGCTGGACAGCAAGATCGTAAAGTTCTCCTACGGGTTCATCCTCTTTAATTTCCTGCTCGCCTTGCTGCTGGCCTTCGTGGGCCCCGCCTTTTTCAAGATCTTCCTCGGCAAGAACTTCTTCCAGGCATCCAGCTACCTGTTATGGCTGGCCCTGGCGCAGGCCGCCAATTCCATTCATATCATTACTGTCAGTTATATCTTCTTCCACAATAAGAATATCTATCTCACCTACTCCGCACTCTTCACTACCCTGATCCATATCCCCGTCACTTATTTCATGATCAAACACAACGGCACCATCGGCGCGGCCCAGTCCCTGTTCATATCCAATATGCTTACCTCCCTCCTCACCTTCATCTTCGCCGCCCGGTTCCACAAATTGCCCTGGGTCCTGAAAAAACCTTAGGCAGGCGCCGGGAACTTCTGTGAGGCGCTTATTTAATAATATCACTTTTTTTGAAGATCGCCGTCCGGATGGAGTTATCCGTAAACCTGTCGGGCACGGGGCTCATATGCAGGTAGGAGATCAGGATCTTATCTCCCAGCAGTAAAATGGAAGGCTGCATGACGAAGTACTGGGGGTCCGTATGATCGATGATGACCCTGGAATCCTTCCAGGTCTCGCCGTTATCGGATGAAAAGGCAAAGGTTAAATTATTGCGTGGCCATCCCAGGCTGGTGCTGTAGCCACGGCTATAAACGACCAGGAGATCGCCCTCCGGCGTTACTTTCAGGGCATGCGCCGTCCAGGGACTTTGCAGGGTGGTGGCGACGGGCTTCGACCAGGTGATGCCGTCATCGGATGAATAGGATCTATAGATATACCCCAGTGCGGTGCGGATCAGCATGATCAGCCTCCCGTCATTCAGCTGGGCGATACTGGGCTCGGCAAATTTCGAAGCATGCGGGTCGTCGCCGCCGAAAACGGAAGGCCCTTCCCGCCAGCTCAGCCCGTTGTTGTCGCTGTAAACAACGCCCACTGTATTCTGCAGGACGCCATGAGCGACCGGTATGATCAGCCGGCGTGTCCGGGTAGTGGTGAAATTCCTGGCATTGATGATGACAAACTCTTTCTCCTTGCAGCTCAGCATGAGCTTAAGCTTCGACCAGGTCTGGCCATTGTCGTCCGAATAACTAAACACAGGGATGGCTCCTTCACCGGCCCCTACGCCATGCTGTTTCCTTTGAACGATGACGACTATACGCTTATTTACTTTCAGTACATTGAAATTCAGGAGCTCGTACCCGGCGTTCTTGGGGGTAAGCTTTTTCGGTTCGGTCCAGGTCATGCCTCCGTCATAGCTATAGGCGCAATAGACGCTTTTCCTGTCCCCTACTACAAAATCGTTGGAAAAAACGGCCATCAGCTTCCCGGAATCCACCGCGATGATGTCCGCCGCGGAAAACTTCGGCACCTCCCTGGTGAGTACATTCGAGACGCTCAGCAAGGCAGGCTGCGGCTCATCCCTGGGCAAAAGGAAAGATCCTTTTTTACAGGAGAACGTGTTCGTAAGGATCATGCCGATGAGGATGACCCGCAAGCAATTCGATAGCGACCCGGTAAGGTATCTCACGACCCGGCTTTTAACAGTTAAGAAAAATGAAGATTGGGTTTAATATGGGGTCTTTCCGGCTTGGAGTTCAACTATGGGAAGGTAGGAAATCCGGAGGTCATCCGTACATTGTCTACATTAACCGGATGTTAAGATAGAAAAAAATTGTTATTTGGCGCCTTATTTTTTTAATGCCATTTTAATGTCGGGGGCCGGCAGGTGAAAAAGGCGCCTAAACAATTGTCCGTCAGCGTTAATTAACAGGAACGGACATCATTGTTTGAAGATCTTGCGGGCAAAGTTGAATCCGCCCGAATTGATCCTTACCAGGTACATCCCGGCGGCGTAGCGGCTGAGGTCGACATCGGAGAAGAGCTGCGTCCTGCTCCGGTACTGGGTCTGCAGCAGCTGTCCCTGGAAGTCATATACGAGGATCTTATAATCCTGCACCAGCCTTTTTTCAAGGGAGATATGCAGCAGGTCCCGGGTGGGACTGGGATACATGGTGATCACCAGTCCCGCCAGCTCATTGGGGGGCGGGATCTCGTAATTGCAGCTGGCCACTTTTATATTGCCGGCGCTGTTCATGATATAGGCTGCCTCGGAAGGCCAGTGTTCATCCGTGACCGATTGATTGTCGGCCATGATACAGCCGGTGCCGCTGAAGATCATGACATCGGCGTTATAATAATTGAAGTCGACGGTGTCCTGCAGGCTGGTCGTGGACCATAGGTTCACCCAGCGTACCGCCTTGTTCACCACATTGTGATGGATACGCATATAGCTGCTGCCTTCGTCGGCATATAGGGCCGCTCCCTCGTTCATCTCATTCCTTATATAATTATGATGGACCTGCGTCCCGGGCTGGGCGCTGAGCAGGTAGATCCCCGCCCCGTCCTCCAGCGAGGTCATGACGGAATCGATGAGGTTATACGCGATCTCGTTGCCGGCGGCGGCCGTCACGGTATTGCTCCAGCCCCATCCCAGGGAGATGCCCGTATAAGGCATACCGTGCATTTCGTTGTGGAGTAGAACGGTATGCTCGGTATAGCCCACCAGGATCCCCACGCAGCCCTTATATTCCAGGGCCGTACGCGCTATGAAATTATTGTCCGCCGTATTGTCTTTTATAAGGTTTTCAGGGCTGGGAAAAGAGTCGTTCAAGTTACCGATGGAAATAGCGCTCCCGGAAATATCGATGAACCTGTTATTGTAGAGGGTATTGTTCTTGCAACCGGAATACAGCTGCAGGGCGGTAGAACCCAGGTGCGTGAAAGTGCAGGAATTGAAAATAACATTGCTGCAATAGTTCAGCATGATATTCCCCGGCATCTGTGTGTAGATGTTCTCATTGGAACCGGATATCCTCGCATCGGCCTGTAGACAGGCGAATCCATTGGCGGTATTAGGAAATAGCCAGGTGGCATGCTCGAAGGCGATGCCCCGGAATTCCACATTGTTGACGCCCGAGCAGCTGACCAGGGTCTGCACGCGGGGCAGATAGACTTCGGCGGTCGACATATCTTCTCCGGCCCGTGGCTTATAATATAAAGTAGATGCGGCGCTGGTGCGATCCAGGTACCACTCCCCTTCGGCATCCAGCAGCTCATAGGCATTTTCTATCCAGGCCGGAGGCGCATTGTACTGCACATGGAGGAAATTCCAGTAAGGCTGGGACATGGTCGCATGCCCGCCGCTGACGGAGGCAATGGGGCCCCTGTGGCATTTCCATATCATGGTGGAGACGACTTCGACCTTCGAAATATTTTTCCACTGGCTGACTTCCGCCGGACAATCATAGCCATCCCCGGACTCGCTCCAGCCGGCGGCATCCTCGCTGCGGGCCCGGATAGCCCGGGCGCCATTCACATACAGCTGTCTCGAATCAAGGGCGGGATCCACGCTGGCCTTATAGATATTCCTGGCCGCGTCGTATAATACCCAGCCGCCAACCTTTACGCCTCCCGAAAGGATGGGCTTTTCGCAATTATAGGGCTGATAAACGATATTGTACTGATGGGTGCCGCCGTCCGGCGATAGGAGCCTGAAAGTAGAGTTGAGCTTATAGACGCCGCCCCTGAGATAGACCATGATATCGCCCGTCATATTCTTATTGACGGTCCGGACGATATCCCGCGCCCGGTTAATGGTCTTGAAAGGCCGGTCGATGGAAAGGCCATTATAGGCGTCACTGCCTTTTACGGGATCCACATAATAGGAGAGCTGGGCGTCAACGGATAGCGGGATAACTATATAAAGGGATAAGATACATATAGTCAGGATCCGTTTCATGTTCGTTCTGGTTGCCTTTCCGGCGAAAATTTACAGATTTCCGGTTAGGGGTCTCCGGGGAATGAGCTTTGCATTAAAATTAACGTAATTTAGGAGCTTTTCGTTGCCTGTAAGGCCCAAAGCACCCCTATAACCCAGGCTAAAGGAAAAAATTGTGCCATACGTTAAAAATCCTCCCCGGAGCCTTAGTTTTGCTGCATCTTAACTGAACCTCGCCTCACATGGAAAGTCTTTTTACTATTGATTCTCTCATCAGCCTGCTGACCCTCACCATATTGGAGATCGTACTGGGCATCGATAACGTGATCTTCGTGTCCATTCTCATTCAAAGGCTGGAAGCTTCCAGACGCCTGAGCGCCAGGCGTATCTGGATGATCGCAGGAATCCTCATCCGTACCCTCCTGCTGATGGGCATCGGGTGGCTGGTGACCAATGGCAACCGGGAGATCCTTTCCATCGCCGGGGCCGGCTTTAACCTGCGAAATATGATCATGCTGGCGGGAGGGCTTTTCCTGCTCTATAAGACCGTCGCGGAGATCCATGAGAAGCTGGAAGGAGAAACTCCCGAAGAACTGGCGGACCATCAGCGTAAAAAAGTGGGATTCGGCTCGATCGTAAGCCAGATCGTCCTGGTGGACACCGTTTTTTCTTTTGACAGCATCGTTACAGCCGTCGGACTGGCCAAAAAAGTGCCGGTCATGATCGTGGCCGTCGTCATCGCCATGATCATCATGTTCTTTTTCTCCCAAAAGATCTCCGATTTTATCCAGCGCCGCCCGACCCTGAAAATGCTGGCGCTGTCCTTCCTGCTGATGGTGGGGTTCAGCCTCTTCTTCGAAGGATTGGAGCCCGTGCACCACAGTCATATCGACAAAGGCTATATCTATTTCTCCATGGCCTTCGCCTTCGGCGTGGAATTGCTGAATACAAGGATGAATAAGCTCAAAAAAAAGACGCAGGACAAAACAAGGCCCAAATTATAGGCAGTCCAGCCCGCCTATCCATCATACAAACCTTCAACTCCTAACTCACCACTCACCACTGACTACTCACCACTCACCACTCACTACTCACTCCTCAGGCTCTTGATAGGATTGACCATCGCCGTGCGGATCGCCTGGAAACTAATGGTCATCAGCGCAATCAACAACGCTGCCGACCCCGCCGCTAAGAAGACCCATCCGTTGATGCCAATGCGGTAGGCATAATTCTGTAGCCAGCTATGCATGGCCCACCAGGCCAGGGGGAAGGCAATGACGGCCGAAATAAGGACCAGCTTGACAAAATCCTTCGACAGCAAGCCGGCGATGCCCGTCACGCTGGCGCCCAGCACCTTGCGGATACCGATCTCCCGGGTGCGGCGTTCCGCCGTATAGGCCGCCAGGCCGAATAATCCCAGGCAGGAAATAATGATCGCCAGCGCGGCGAATACCCGGGATAATTCCCCGATCAGCGTTTCGCTCTTGAAGAATTCATTGAACTGCTCGTCTACGAACTGGTAAGCGAACGGAAAAGCGGCGTTATCCTTTTTCATCACGGCCCCGATCTTCGCCAATGCCTCTTCCGGACGGCTCCCGGCCTTCATACGGACATAAAGGAGACGGGTGTGTTCCGGGCTGCAGAAAAAGATCGCCGGGTCGCCATGACCGTACATATCCCCATAGACCAGGTCCTTGATCACGCCCACGACCCGGTTGTTGCCATTATCATCCTTAACGATCTTCCCGATGGCGCTGCCCTTGCCCATCATTCTGGCAAAGGATTCGGTGATCAGTACATTGGAGCTGTCCGCAACGGCATTATCCTGGAAATCCCGCCCTTCCAGGATATGCATGCCCCAGGTAGACATAAAGCCCGGGCTCACGTTCCGGTAAGAGATGAGGATCCTTGCATTCGGGTCCTTGCCTTCCCAGGAATAGCCCGACGTGTTATCGTTGGTATAAATGATCTCATTGCTGGATAAGGCCGTATTCTCCACCACGCCGGTATTCAGCAGGTCCTGCCGGATCTCGGTATAGTGCCGGCGCATATCGCCCTGCAGGTTCAGCTTTATCAGGTTGTCCTTATTGTATCCCAGGTCCCTGCTCTTTACATGCCGGACCTGCTGGTAGGTAATGATCGTACTGATGATAAGGACGATGGACACCGTGAACTGCATCACCACCAGGCCTTTCCGTACTACGGCAGCGCTGCCTCCCTTGATCCGGAGGCTCTTCAACACCGTTACCGGGTTAAAAGAAGAAAGATAAAGGGCGGGATAACTGCCGGCCACCAGTCCGCATAAAAGGCCGATCAGGGTCAGCGCCATAAGGTGTAAAGGCTTGTCCAGTCCCGGCGTCAGCTGCTTTTCCACCAGGATATTGAAACCCGGCAATGCCAGGACGACGAGGACGATGCCCAGCAGCACCGCCAGCGCCGACATCCCGATAGCCTCCCCGATAAATTGCAGGATCAGCATTCTCTTATCCGCGCCCAGTACTTTCCGTACGCCCACTTCCCTTGCTCTCTTTTCACTGCGGGCCGTGGCCAGGTTCATGAAGTTGATGCAGGCGATGAGGATGATGATCCAGGCGATGACGGAGAACATGCGCACATAGGTGATACGTCCGCCCGCCACCTGTTTGCCCTCCTCGTAATGATCGCGCAGGTGCCAGTCCTTCATCGTGAACAGGATGGGATGCGCCGCATATTTCTCCTCCCCCGGCCTTTTCTTCACGATAAAACCGTCGAGCTGTTGCCGCACAACGGGAATATTGGCGCCCGGAGATAATTCCACATAAGTGTTGACGCCATTGGCGCCCCAGTATTTCAGCCATTCATTCTTCTTTGCAAAGTTCCCGAAAGGCGCCAGCCAATCGAATTGCAGGGTCGAGTTGGCGGGAAGGTCCTTTATCACCCCGCTAACGGAGAAATTCTCCTTATTGTCCACCTTCAATGTCCTGCCGAGCACCTGCTGGTCATTCCCAAACAACCGTCTGGCCATTTTTTCGGTGATCACCACGGAGTATAATTCTTTGAACGCGTCTTTTTCATTGCCCTGCACGAACTGCAGGGTGAACATGCTGAATACGGAAGGGTCCGCGTACTCCCCTTTCTGGTTGATGGATTTATCGCCAAAGCTGAATAAGGGGTCGGCGCCCCAGCCGAAACGGCAGGTATGGGCGATGCCGGGTATCTCCTTTTGCATGGCCTCCGCCAGGAGCCCGGGCGAGGAATCGAACGTGCGTATCTTACCTTCATAGCTCTGGTTCGTACGAACTTTATACAGCAGGTCTTTTTTTGCATAGCCGGCATCGTAATTCAACTCATCCTCCATCCAGAGGAAGATCAGCCCCGCACAGGCGATGCCGATAGCCAGCCCGAAGATATTCAGGAAACTGTAGGCCTTATTCTTCCACAGATTGCGCAGCATGGTCTTGAAATAGTTCTTCAGCATGGTCCGGTTAGTTTTTAGACGGTGACGGGAACGAGTACCACCGCCTTCCTCCAAGACAATGCCATCTCTTTATTATTTGCAAATCAATTCATTAGTCACGGGCATACCGGGGACTGTCCGCTTTCGATACGGCCACTGTTCGCTTTTGTTCCAAAAATCCCCTATTTTGTTC
>Ga0307517_10003458_pt1 | contig 24556 bp, 32 predicted proteins | sample 23_EM_MG_FD_194515 | JGI IMG/M metagenome (GOLD analysis project Ga0307517, IMG submission 194515) | Populus trichocarpa ectomycorrhiza microbial communities from riparian zone in the Pacific Northwest, United States - 23_EM | ecosystem: Host-associated > Plants > Roots > Unclassified | place... | reverse complement strand
TCGCCAACAATCGTGCGCGAGTCGAGAACCGTGATGCCCTCGTTAAAATCATCACAGACGTCTTGGTGCAGAATACCCGGGATCACTGGCTTTCTGAATTCAGGGGACTTGGGTGAGCCTTGGAGGCGTTAGGGGTTATGATCCTCCTCCGAGTCAACGTTTCCCATAGCGTGCCATTTGGACCTATCAACAACATAGCGGAGACTTTTGCCCACCCGCAGGCCATAGCACGTGAGGTTGTCCTTGAAGCCGAGGTGATGCCTCGCTTTTGTATTGGATCCATACCCTGTCTGGCACTGAGATAGTTCCGATCCACATAGCACCCGAGGGCTGGAAGGATCAAGCTCGTAGCACCTGCAGTGTCATACAATGGCAAAAGAATGCCGGTCGCGCGGCCCCCGCCATGGCTCTCCCAACACACATCCGAGGTACACACATTAAATGCATTTACGCGAACAGATACTCACACGAACTCCACAAGGTGCTTACGGAGCTGGGTTACTCACCGGAAGAAATCAACGAGCTCCGATCCAAGAGGGTCATCTGAGACTCTTGCTACGACACCATTTATTTGTTTATATCGCTCGAAACGTCGGGAAACTGTGCAAATACCTACCGCTCTTGCCCCCCGCAACTCTCCCCGTAAGCGTCATTGCGACAAATTTGCGTGCATCAACCGCCACCAATCCTCACATGAAAGCCTATAAGCACTCTGAGAGTGCATTCAAATCAATCACCGCTTGCCCTTGTAGAACTCCCCTAATGTCTTCATAGTCGCCCCAAACGCGCCGGTAACCTTGACGCCGGACGAAATCCAGTTTGGTAACTTGTGCTGGATCCGGGGTAACGAGTACCGAGCATCGACCAAAACCAAACTTGCCCAGTCCCTCTGGTGTCTGATCGCGCGGCCTTCCGATGCCAGGGGTAAGCCGTGGCCTGCTTGGAAAAAAACACCTCGCACCTATACTCTGATTTACCGCGTTCATACACAGGTTTTCGTAAAGTTCCTTTCCCGCATCCTTCGTCTCACCTTTCTGCTTCGACAGGTCGCTCACGTATTTAAGCCTCTCTTTCAATTCCGGTGAACTTGCGTTAGGGTACGGGAGCCCAACCATGACCACAGCGCGGGCGAGGTCGTCAGTAAAATTCAACCCTTCGGATAGCTTTGCTCCGACAACGGCCATCAAAAGAGCCCCGTTGCTTTTGCCTGGCTCTCGCTGTCTTGGGGATTGGGGTGCTGCACGATAGGGAGGCCCGATAAAGGGATGACTCACAGACCGTTGGATCTCTTTCCCGTAGTCCCTCAGGACACTTTCGACTTGGGCTGTTTCCATGGGCTCGTAGAATACCTCCTCGATGCCTCAAGCACGGAAAAATACGCCCTAACCAAGCACGCTCACCTTTTTGCGCAGCCCGATTTTCTCCAACGTCTTGTCTGTTGTCCACATCCTGCGCACAGTATCGAGGGTGCTATAGGATGAGAAAAAAACCACCATCCCCGCGGGCACAACATTGACAAGATTTAAAAGCAGTTGTCCCAATTCGCCGAACTTTGAGTTAACAGTGAGCAACCCACTGTTGAATGAGGATTCACTGCGGTGTACCGTACCAACATCTGGTCCTCTCGGTTCTGGAATTTGAACTCCATATGGCCGCCCCTTGGCCCCTTCTGCACTACAAGGGCCAGGACGTTTGAGGGGGGGATAATGTGCCCGCAGGAGAATGGCCGAATCCGATTGATATCCACGTCAGGAAATAACTGGTTCGTCATGGCGGGGATCTACAATTCCTTTGCATGAGAGAGGGGAGGGGGGTGAATGTTTTGTGCTTACGGGCGACATTGTCCCTCCTGCAAGGATCACGCATCTGGAAGCTTCTACAAGTTCCCGAAAGTGACTCGCAGGGTTTAGTTGCTGGTACTTGATTTCTACCCGATCCCTTGACACCTCCGCAGTCAAGATAATGCGCCCGTCTGAAAGTGTGTCATTGCGGTATCTCAGGGAGAAAGAGAGAACCTCACCCTCACTGGGACTCGCCAGTGCAAGAAGGAATGCCTCGACGGCATGCAATGGGGGTGCGGCTCCTTTCCCGGTTTCTAGGAAATGGTTAGGCTGGCAAGAGGTGAGAGCAGTGAGACTGACTGTCGTCCGAATAACTGGCGATTTTCCTTGCAATCTTGGGAAAGGTTAGAGTAAAACCCGGGATACTTAGATCACGGGTTACCTTGCTGTTCTCCAGGTAGGACCGGATATCCAAGAGATTGATACCCTCGATATTCTTCCCCATTCTTCCAACGAATTCTCTCGCAGACATGACTTCTGTTACACGAGAGTTCGGGGCTCCTTGACCTGACCTAGCTTTCTTCCATTCTACAGCAAATTGTTGTATCGCGTTGAGGGAGACCCGTAATTTCTGAAGATGCAGGAGGTGCTCATGAGAGAGTCTCAGGCGGAACTTGGAGAGGTAGGCATCGAGCTGGGACGCAGATACCCCGATCACGTTGGCATCGAGGACAACGGACGATAGTGAGAGTAGCGTGGAAATCAGATCTTTAAACGGTTAGAGGGTTCACAACATTACGCATTTCGAACGCACTGTGAGCTTCATCGATTACTATTATTTGGCCGGTGACATCGATACCAAGAGCTTTCCTTGCAACGCTAGACAGCAGTAAATTGTATGGAAGGGCGACAAGCTGGTTTTCTGCAGCTAAGATACCCGGGAATCGCTGGGAAGGAGCTGGCTCGCGGGCGCACCTGAGCTTGCCTAATAGCTTTCCGAGAACCAAAATAAGGGCAGATGTTTGACAGTTTTCCTGAGATCGCTAGATCTTCGATGTCCTTTGGTGTGGCCTGGCGCATATTTAGGCAGGTGCTACGAAGAAAAGGATGATTGGCGATACCAGTATCTGGTCTCTAAATTCAAGAAGCTGCGTTTCATCTTCCCGTGGCGGGAGGAATCCACACCCAGAACCAGGTTTTCCTTTGTCAGGTTAGCCAAGAGCACCAAAAGAAATTGTCACAACGAACCCGTCAAGAGCTCCCTGCATTTCTCATCGAGGTCACCGCCAGAGTCAATTAATGGTTTATTTATACATAGTTGCTTCCGAGAACCGAGCGAGACGACTCGTATGGTAGGTGCGTGCTCCTCTGTCTCACCAATTGTTTGGGGGGTTGTGGTTGAAATCCTGAGACGGTGGAGCTCGCCTATGACCTGCGCTAACTGGGAGTGTGTGCGTGAGGTATAGTACACTTTTGTGCACGTTGGCTCCTCGGGATCTGTCTCAGAAGTGCCATGATTTGCGAGCCTAGGGAATTTAAGCGAGAAGAAAGGACGAGGAGAGGCAGTCTTACCGCTGCATTAGTGCCTTGACCTTTGGATCAATGTTGTCCTCAAACTCCTGTTCCGCAGAATCATCCGGCAAGAATACATCCTCGTCTGGGAGGTGCTTCCCATCTGGATGGGTCAATTTCTTTCAAAAGTTGGGATCCTTGCGGTAGCTCTCGAATGCCAGACCACGCACCTGGCGTTTCACCACTCGGCCGCTTGCGATCCGTTTCATGGCTTCTTCTCGCCTCCGAGCGCGGAGAAGCCTCTCTCGGTATTCGGCTTCGTCTGCTTCCAGCTCGCGTCGCCGCCTGTTCAGCGCCTGAGCTGCAACCCAGTCGTTCGCTACACCACAGTTGTGATGCCTTTCGAGCGCGGGATACAGGGGGCACGTACGATCATCAGTGGCAAGGTTGTTGAGGTGGCCCTTCTCGGTACGCTCGCGATCATCAAGTAGCCAGGAGATTGTCGCACTCAACAAGCTCGCTGTCTTACCCTGGAGGAACATCGTCAGAGTGAGAGCGTTGAAATACACTTTGACAATTCACAGTCCCAGTTGGACTCTCAACAACGGCGACAGCCTTGTCCTCGATTGCTCGGTATAGGTGCTGCATGAGATTGAGCTGGATATCGTATGGCTCATCATAAGGGAAGATGGGGAAAGTATCTGGGGTTGAGAGCAAGAGACTCGAATCCATCTTCATCCCAAGGACGCGCGCGGGCCGGAAAAGGGCTGGTAACTGAAACGAGACGCTCCCGGCATCCGTCATTCACCCGACCTTCATCCGCATACCACGACCATCTGGATCAGCAACAATAGAGTCTATCCCTCTAAGTACTTTCCGTACAAACACTCCGATGAAGTTCAGGTTCGTTTCTCCCTCAATCTTCCCGTAAAATTCACCCTGAACCAATCCCGAACCGCACAGTTCGTCGCTCAAGTTCAATGCCGTCTCCGAATGGTGGGATGACTACATCGAGTAAGCGCGCTTCTCAGACAAAACCCTCTCCATTCCCTCATAATCCCAAGCTATGATGGCCTCAAGAAGCAGATATACCTCGTCGAGAAGCAACAGTCCGGTTTAGACACACATTATCACGATCTTGAGTCTCAGCGCAGCCCCCTCCTTGGCAACTCGGATAGCAATCAAGCCTTCCGCCAACACCTTGACCGCGAACTCAGGAAGATCACTATTTTCTACGAGTCACAGGCGGTCGAGGTACTTGATGACGTTGAGGACCTTGAAGCACAGGTCGCGGAACAGGAAGAAGAGGAAATGCGCAACTACCCCGAGTTTGACGAGGAGGATGAAGACGATGAAGACGAAGACGGGGAGGACGAGACTACCTCGCAACCTGGAGAGACCTCTAAGCCTCGCAAGAAAGGTGTTGTAACGTATTACTGATGTCTCGGACACACCATTAACTGAGACTGTGGCCAGGGAGAAGACGAAGGAGTTCAACCCTTCGGCGACTGAGCTTATCGTCAAGCGAAGATGGCGCTGATCTCGATGCAGGTGTTTCATCCCTTCGCCGTGGGGGACCATCCCTGCGAGGGAAATCAAGAGTATCTACCCGCACCCTAGTGAACACCTGGAACTCCCTTACCCATGGTGCCTCCTCTGCGCAACCCCCGGAGACCGTGTGGACTTCCGGCACTGACTACGCCTGGGATGTAAGGCTCCTATTTAAGCGCAGAATAACCAACCTTTATGTCGCGACGTCTTCCCTCAAATCTTACGTTGAGCTCAACTATTCTGGCTTCAGGAAGATTCTGAAAAAGTAAGTACTGTCATGGCCTCTGGTGTTTCGCACATTGACCCCAAAATCTCGCCAGGTATGACAAAGTGACATTCAGCGAGGTGGGTGACACTCTTGGCAACCGCGATCCTTGTCCTCACCATCGCCTCGCAGTTGAAAGACAGATACTTGCATGATGTGGTGGAGCATGCACCTCCCTTCACCCAAGCATCCAAAGACAAGATTGCGGCGGCCTTGCACAAACTCCTTCGCCTTTATGCCCATTGCGTGACCAAGGAAGATGTCTTTGCCGCACAGCGACAACTTAAACTCCACCAGCGCGAACATATTGCCTGGGAGCGTGATACTGTATGGAGGCAGATGATTGGTCGTGAACGTAGAGGGGAAGTAGACGGCCATCTGGAAACGGTTGGAGGTACCTTGGCAGTACAGCAAGAGGCCGAAGCCGTTCAAATTTCAACTCCTCTGGGTCGCCTGAAGCTCAAGCGTCGACACATCTGGAAAGCGATCGCAGTCGCTCTGTTCCTTACCCTCTTGCGTGTCCGGAGTATCGATGGGGATGAAGCCAACAGATGCTTTGCCATCCTGGTCTTCGCAACAATATTGTGGGCAACAGAGGTGAAAACAACCCTAATCTGACTTGGAATACCCCTGACAACAGCGAACAGGCTATCCCTCTGTTTGTCACATCAATATTCATACCGTTACTTTTGGTTTGTTTGCGTGTAATACGGAGTACCGACGAGGACGGCGTTGTAACTCGTTTGACACCACCGGAGGCCACCAAGTAAGTGTGCAGATCTTCACGTAGGTCTGTGTCACCCTGATCACAGCCAGGTACATCTTTTCCGTCATGTTCTCCCCAACTATCATGCTATTGATCGGAGGATTCACAATCGCATCTGCCCTGAGCAAAACTGCTATAGATCGCGTCCTGATCACCAAGGTGCTCAGCATGGCTGGCACGCGTCCGAGCACGGTCCTGCTTGCATTTATGGGGGTTGCGTGTTTTGCCAGTATGTGGATAAGGCGAGCACAATGAAGTTCTGAACTGTTACTTTTCTGATCCCCGTTCAGCAATGTTGCCGCTCCGACATTGTGCTTTACACTTATCCGAGTTCGTTTTTTTCCTTCAAAAGGGATGGCACGCTCATCCCTTCCCGATAGCCCATACTCCGCACCCTTCCACCGAAGTCGACTTTTGCACCTTGCTTGATTGTGAGCCCTATTCGCCTCGCCTCGTTTTCCATCACTGATTCCTGAACTCGTAGCTTGGGATCGCTTTAGCCTCGTATGTGTGTCTCTGGTTCCGCTCTGGTATCGACTCAATCACCACGACTCAGAAATATCGGAGGACAATCTTCCCCTATTTCGTCCCCCCAGAACTTGATTGCTCTTCAGCACATGGATCCGCCTCTGGACTGGGCGAGATGGTTTGCCGTCGCGTTACCTGTGTCTACCGTGTCGATTATCTTGATTTGGTGGCTGTTACTCGTCAGCTACAACCCCGCCCGTTCTCCTGATCCAACAGAACCTGATATCGAAGTGAAACCCATCCGTGCGACTAAGGAGCCATTCACTTTGAAGCAGTATTGGGTGTCATTCGTATGCCTTGTGACCATTGGGCTCTGGTGCGTGGAACACCGGATCGAACCTTTAGTTGGAGACATGGGAATCATTGCCATTATTCCAATTGTCGCGTTCTTTTCAACTGGGGTATTAAAGAAGGTGATTGTCATGTGCCAACTACGTCCGGGGTTGGTGGTTAACGCCAAACCCAGGATGACTTTGAGCACTTCTTATGGACCGTAGTTTTCCTTGCGATGGGTGGAATTGCTCTCGGAAAGGGGGTAACGAGCAGCGGGCTGTTGGATGTCATGGACGAAATCATTCGAGGCATCATAACGGATATGTCTTTGTATGCGGTAGTCCTGGTACTCTCTGGAATCGTATTGGTTTGTACCTTGGACTTTCACGAACTCACAGCCCGCTAAACTTGTAGTGCTCCACAGGTCATATCGACTTTTATCAGCCACACGATCGCCAGTGTATTGCTGGTCCCCATCGCAAAGGAAGTCGGCAAAAACCTTCCCGGAAATCACGCAAATTTACTCATCTTCTTGACCGGGTTGATTTGTTCGACCGGAATGGGCATGCCAGTATCCGGGTTCCCAAACCAAACTGCGTGAGTGCGACTCCCTTTGAGTAAGATCTTATCTGACATCGACAAACAGTGCTACCCAGGAAGATGAACTTGGTCAGTTGTATTTATCCAATGTCGACTTCCTGAAGAACGGTGTTCCTGCGAGTATCGTTGCGGCATTTGTAAGTACTCTCAACGGAAACTGGGGTGCCTTTTCTGGATCTGATGGTGCCTTGCAGGTTGTGGCAACCGTAGGATACCTTCTGATGAAGGTCATTGGGCAAGTGACCGTCTTATATTCTCCCGAAATTGTGTTTACATTGTGACAAGTTTAGGCTTTAGCTTGACTGTCCCGCGTCGGGTAACGAAGCGACGATTCATGGCAGTCTTCTCCTTGCATACCTCGGGGAAACATTTCTTGGTCGATCCCGGTGCCGTCATTGTACAAAGTTTACTCCCGGAACTGGGATAGAATACGACTACGCGACTAATGGAACCTAGGAGATTAGCGGGATATATCCTGAACAATAGTGGATGGTCAACGGACACAAAATGTGGTCACCATGGTCTGAGCGGCCGGCGCACAGGCATGTCAAGACTGTTTACATCAGAATCCGCGGTCCGAGAGAAGTCTGATTCGTCCCTCTTTCTGGGCTTGCCTCTATCCGACATTTCTCCGCAAGTTTCTGATTTGAATCTCGAGGAATGATCCAGGCCGTGAATCTGTGGTGCCTCGGTTACGTATACGCGCTGATCGTGGCCGACAAACGCTGGGGTGGGAGGGGGGACGTCCCCACGCGAAGCCTCGTCTGGTTCGCCTTTCACTAGGAAGTGAGGGCGTCGTGATGAGGGTTGTACTGACACGAGAGCCTCGTTAGAGGGGAAACCCGGCGGAGGGGGTGGGTGCATGGGATGATATCTATACAACAACTACTTCGTTAGCGAGGAGAAGCAACGAACCAAAGTAGAGAGCCGCTAACGATGTGGGGGAATGATGCACCGAGGAGTCCCTTCGTTTTAAACGCTCAAGTATCGCCTCGGGTGGGTCGCGATCGCCTACCGCATTAAACCCCACCAGATCCGCGACAGATGGAAGGGAAACCGCATAATTAGATGACGACGGTTGAACTGGGGGAAGGGTGACCCTAGACGTTGATGCCGGTCGCGGGGGGTAAGACTGATCAGATGGATGGCTGTCATGGGTCTCCGGCCGATGACTGAGGTAAGATGATTGATATGGGCTGAAACGGGGTGGTGAGTCTGGATGCGATGTGGGCGTCGGCGGATTGGGTGATCGCGGGAAGGGAAGTTCCCGAGACGTGCCAGACAAAAGGTGTGCTGCGTCATGTGGGTTCCCAAGATAGAATTGTTGTTGGAGGGGTGGTAAGTGGCCTTGTGAAGGTAATGGCTGGTCGACGGGGGGCATGATGCTCCAGGAGTGGTTGCTGCCATTTGTTGGTCCAGCTACCCGACGACTTCTACGCCTGCGTGCGTCCCCGGGAGTAATTTGACCAAACCCAGGTTGGTCAGGTGAGATACAAGTGTTGGGGAAAGTTGGCCTATGGCGACCGATCTTCAGGCCAGCTATAAACGACGGAAGACCACAGACGCACCCGAATAGGGGAACAAGGTCATAGCGGATGTGCCACGCAACCCTTGTCAACCCTCAGCCGTTGATACACACAGTGAAAATAATGTGGAGTGTACCTGCGAGAAAGTTTCAGAGCGACCTGTTCGAGGTGAGCAACCAACCGCTGGTCGAGGGTAACGACTGGATCCCACCTCGTACGGCATCCAGGTCCCTTGAATCTTGAGATAGCCCCCGCGAACCCTGCGGATGCGCGCGGCAAGTTCTGGCTCCGATTCCACCATTTTTACGATGTCGGCTGGGGGGGAGGGGGGCAAAGCGGGTAAGTGACACGGCCGAATACACCGTTTGGGTTACCTTTGGAGTGCCCGAGCGCTGGGAAATGGGCATGTCCCTTCAGCTACTTGTCCAGGTGCCCTCCAGCCGTCAGCACGAACCTTTCCAAATTCCAGTCCACAGGACGTAGCCATCATCTGTGTCCATCATGATCCACTGGCCGAGGAGAGGATACTCGTACACAGGGCTGCCTCCGTGTCAGAGGATGTCATTGGTTAATGCACCCAAAATAACGTACATGTAGCCGCGGGGGTCGTTGCTAGTGATGTACCGGCCCTTGGTGACATTGTGGTTCGGGCTCGTGTATGGACGAAAGAGCCGGCGGGAAACTTCATGCTCGCGAGGGGACTGGGGAGGCGACTGGAGAAACGGGGTTGGCCAGCGAATTGTTATTGAGTTAAATCACTTACGCCGCTGGCCGTGGGTCGCACTGACATAGCCGTGCGAAAATCCGAGATCCGCTGAGAGGAGCAGCGTATGGGGATCGGCCGGTCCAAGGTCAAGGGGAAGGAAGAAACTACAAGCAGATGAGCGCAGTTTTATTGATTTTCGAGGGAGGTGAAGTGGATAAGTTTGTTCATGGGACGAGCGTGCCGTGCCGAGCGAAAGACATCTTCGAATCATTCCTTTGGAAGCCAATCCAAAGAAAATTGCTGAGCAGCAGGCCGTGACCAAGAAGGGCCGGACGGATCCGATTGGGACGGATAGAAAATATGCCAGGTTGCCGGAGAGAAATTAGTTGACCCATGACAGTGAGAAGGACATGTGATTGGCAGGAAATCGAGTTTAAGGTTGTCTGGAAATCCAAAACAGCCTAGCACCCCTTGTGGGGAGTCCGGGTCGCACATCAGACGGATCGTGCGCTCGAGGTCGGGCCTGATCAACGATCGGTGATTTATGTATTGATCGAGCTCGCTACACTCACTGAGGTTGCCACTTGTCCCGTCCGACGGTACGGATCTCCTCGTGAAACAACTTCGGGCCCGTGTGGTGAGCGGCAAAAGCAGCGGCATCTTTACCAATCCCTTGCGGAAGAGAGTAACGGCCGACGACCCACATGCCATGCCACTGAATGCACCCAGCCACTTGCGTCACGAGGTTGGCACTGGGCAGGCACCACCGGCCTAGAGCCCCCGACAAAAGATGCGGGCGAGGGCAACCCCAGGTACAGACTTGGACGGTAGAACGTATTCCCCGGGCATTACAACAGACCAATAACTTGACTAAGCCTTGACCACGGACCCAATTCCCGGTCCCTTCACATCCTTATCACTCGTATACCATTACCCGTCGAAAAACAGGGCTCGGACCCCATCGTTCCTCGGTAAACCTGTCCATCAAGTTCGAATTATCAACAACCGATGTGTGGTCCCCTTCTCACTCCTCGACATCCTCATTGGCTCCATCTTCACTCCATATTCTGAGGAACTATATCACCTCCATCAGATCCAATTGCCCGGCCGGAGGCACTATCCCACACTTACCGTTGCCCGTTGCTCGGCAATATCTCCCAACGTGGCAATTGGCCTTGTCGCAAATGGAAGCCTGTCCCATGAAATGCCGACCGCGTTCCGCCGAGTGACGGCTTTATCGCCTATTGCCGTCTTCTTCCCCATCACCCACTTGACACACTTCCTGTGTGCGTGTTAATGGTGTACGCGGATGATTGACTGGGACTGTTACTCACTCTTCCGATATGCCATATGCCGATTTTAGATACGCTTTGAGCAGCATAACCACGCTGATGATGACGGAAGATTGCATCGACGGAAGCATACCCTCAGACATCACGACCTGTTCCTGGTTTGCTCCGTCGTCTCCATGTAACTGTGTCAACAGGTGGGCCGGAGAAACCGTCTCAATCAATTGTGCCCCGGAGGTGGAGAGGACCGATGTCAGATGCTTGGCAACCGTCAGCACATCTTCTTGGACCTTATACTCAAAGCATGCGAGATTTTCCGCCATGTATCTTGCGAAGTAGATGTCGTGCTGCGTCGTCACCTCCTGGATGTCGAATACCTTCGACATGGCCCGCAGGAATTCTAACCTCGCTGGTCGTTTCTCTCGGACCAGAGAGTACCATCCGTGCAGCAAAGCAGTTGGAGTGTTCTGGATGATTCGGAATCCTAATGGAAATCACAGATTTATGTGCAGCGAACAAGAGGCGGGAAACTACCCACCTTGAACAGCATCAACGCCACAAAGTGACTTCTGGTAGTCGAAAGATGCCCTCGCACTGGTGAGATATCGAGAATTCAGCAAAGACGAATGTTTGCTGTGTAGGATGTGGTGCAATGAGCCTGCACGACCGCTAATCGAGAGGATCGGACTTGTTTCTAGGGCCACGACCACCGGGAACGACTAGGGTTCTTTGTTAGGAAATCTTGTAGACAGACCCCCCGTACGCTTACCTGGAGCGGGTGAGTCAACCCCTGTTTGATTGTAAACGTAAGGACGTCTATAGCCCCGCCCTGGAGTTGAGGAACAGGAGAGAGAGCTGCCTTGAGGATCGGATCGAGATACCGTTGGAGGACTGCCGAGCTGACCCTACACAATTGAATCAGCTTCCGGTTAATTCAAGGCACCTTGGCGGGACACACCCGGATTCAGCAAAGTCCTCTGTATTTCCAACCAACTCGGCAAGATTGACTTTCTCATAAGCACCATTTGTCACCTTCAGCCCTATGACTGGATTTAGTAAGACCGATTGAATAAATATTGACAGAATCTCACCCTTCTCCTTCTCCACTTCAGCATGCTTTGATGCCTCGGAAACAAGGAAATCGTGGAGAATCTTCAGCATCCGACCTTTGGTTTCGTCCGAATCAGATTGGAAGATCTTGTCCATGATTCTCGTGGAAGGTTCCGAAGTCATCAACGAGGGTTGAGCACGAAACAGGAAGCCTACGCACGGCCAGGGCCATCAGACGAGAGGGGATGCTATCAGAGTTGGTACAATAATTACCTAAGCATTGCAAGAGACGCCCTTTCAACGTTGAATCGGGATACTTGTCGTAGAGGCGAACCAGCATGGTATAAATGTGGTCTGTAATTGAACCCTGTGTGATTGAGGGACCCACATGATGAGAATTCGCAGCGAACCAATAAAGTATTTGCTTACTGGAGAGACTGTTTGCAGAACGTTTTTTACGTCTGGGTCATGGAGGATCCGGTTTAATCAGCTACTTTCGCAAGAGGTAGTTCATACATGCCTTCTCTCTGTTCGCTGAGATGATCGAAATCGCAGTGCTCACATAGCAACGATACTATCAGTATCAGCATAGATAGGCTCCTACTATCCGCAGCTGATAGCTGAGTGTTCACGGGTTTCGCAACAAACTTTTGGAGAAGCCCTGGGAGGGTAAGATCAAAAGCAAGGGGGAAATCACGACGATCGTACCGTTACAAGATTTGAGTAGGTTGACAAGCCGTAGAAAGTCACGCGTTAAGCACTGCACCACCGCACACATACATGCAACAGTCTCCTGTAAACCCTAAACAAAGGGTTAAGTCGAGCGTTACTTGCAAGAAGACAATTGCGCTTACGTTTAGCCCTGCGGATGGCTTGAGAATCATCGGTTGTAGGGCAAATTGCAGGTCCTGCCCGAAACCGGTTGCTGTTTTGGGCATGTGGGGGATGGCAGCTCGGAAAACTTTGAGAAGGTAGTCTGCGATCGTTTGTTCATCCTCCGTAGACGTAGTTTTATCGTCCTTGGACTTCTTCTCGATGGACGAAACTGCACCCTTGAGGTACGGAAGAAGCGTTGAGGCCTTGGAGGCAGTCAACAGCTGAGGGTATGCGGATGTGAACAAGTGGATTGTCCGTATGCTGTTAGTTGTTGTCTGTGGTGGTTCAGCCGTCGTTCTGCACTGAGGATCTGTAATGGACTCACAAAGCCTGGAACATCGGAGGCGTCAACCAGTCCGTCAATCAACATGTCGCAAATCTCAACATAACGGGACCGCAGAAATGTGATGTCAGACTCCTGCTTCTCGAGCATCATCTTATGGAGAATATCTTCAAGTGGTGATTGCCTCTCCCTAAAACCTGCCAAGACGCCCATGATGACAGCGACTGCTGAGAATACCTCTGCCTTGCTGCGTTCGCGCTTCGGCCCAGCGACAGAAGGGTCATGGAACCACAACTCCTCCAGTGTCTTTACAGCCAGTTCCTTGATACTGGGGTCCTCGTCGAACCAACGCATCGTCAGTTTTGTACAGATATCAATGCGGTGACCAGTATCATCCGACGCCTCGTAGAAAGACTTCAACAACTTGATCACGCGCTTACGAACAGCGAGACCGGTATCCTGTTGTCAGCCTGCGTAAGGAGAAATTTAGGAAGACGGAAAAAAATGCGTACCGCCACACGCTCGGCGACCCTTGGGTAATACTCGCGAGCGACAATTGGTGAGTCGATCATGTACTTTCCAATCAGATCAACTGCAGCATCACGGACGGCAGTGGAGTGGTCAAGTAAATGAATTTCGATGGCACTTCGGACGTTGCTCTGGGGTAACCAGGTCAGAGTGAGAAACGAATGAATGGGGTTGTCGCACCATAGTGAGTATGCTTGGGTCACTGGTCAAGATCTGGCCCAGTGCACGAAGGGCTTTGGTGCGCATGAAAACCGGCGGCGCGTCCAAAGCTACCAGTACGACATTCAAGATGGGGAGGAATAAACTCTTGAGGCTTTGCACACTTCCCACTTCTTCGGAGAGACGGTCTATGCGTGCCGCCTCCTGCTCGGAGCTGGAAGAAGATTCAGGATGCAGAACTTTTACTCGACGAAAGTGTGTACCCCGGGTCAAAAACATCTGCCGAAGACTCAATCCAAACATCACGGAGCGCAGACTTAACTCTCGACGCAAAGGAGATAAGGCTCTGGCCCGGTCGGTTGTGACTGGGGTTTGCGGTGATTGCTTGGCATTGTTTCAGCACAGAAGCGAGCTCTTGCCCCCAAATTGCCCCAGTGAGTTCTCGGGCACTCTGAAAAAACGTTAGATGAGTTACGAAAAAAGTGGAGCACTCACATCGTAGGACTGATCTTCTGCGGAGTGTTTGCACAAGAACGAGAAGATATCTTGATGCGCAAGCACCCGCACATCCAATTCAGACATGCTCAGATTAGAGTAGATCTTCCTAGCGATGAGGAGGGTTGCATCTCAGATGGAAACGGACGCATACCTCTTCCATGGGCTTTAATACCCTAGTCCCGTCACCCTCGGTCAAAGGCTTGGAGCTGAATTTGAGGGAAGTGGATCTTAGGCGGGAGGCAATAACCCCGAGGTGGTCCAGTGCCATCGATCGAGCAGCACCGGTATCACTCTGATTTGTCTTCACATCGTCCAGCGACCCGACCTTCAACAGGATCAACACAAGTTCAGACGGATAATAAAACAACCCACCATGACTTTGCTAATAATTCCAAGCAGCAGTCCAGCAGCGGGCCATTCTGGCCAAAATAGTACGGCAAGAAGGTCAGAGATAAAGTTATCGAATATCGCGCGGTATTCAGCTTCATTGCTCGATTTTGTGATTTTAGTCTTGCCCGACCTGGAGAATGGGACATCAGCCAACGTGCATCGGATGTCTCTCGCCGGTGATACCTCTGCGTTAGAAAAAGGACGATTGTCTTGGCAGACTTGGTGGCTGATTCCAATCCATTTGTGTAGAGGTTCATCTCCTGGTTGCTGGTATATTAGTGTGGGTAGTGAAAAAGAAGAAAGGCGCTACTTCTATGTCATCGTCGCTGAGTTCGGTAGGATTATTCGGTGCGGTTTCTTGGATTGCCTGTGCCTGGAGCCGCATTTTCATGATCTTTCTTGCTCTCGAAGGGACATCGTGTGCAGAAGTTTGGACCAACTGCAAGAGAAGAGCAGAGACCGTGCGAATTGACCTTCCATCTCGCAATCTCGTGAGAGGTCAGCGAATGAACCCGACATTCGTAAATGGGTGGCCTACCTGAACTGCCCCGCTTTCTGTTTTGCATCCGAGAGTCTGCTTAAAGAGCTCAAGATTTCCTCAATAATCCACGACCTTTGCTCTTCGTGGAATGCAAAAATCTATGCCGAAGGCCTTTAGTAAATGCGGACATATGGTAGTTATGACTCACGCTTCTGATGAGAGTCAATGCGTCCAGTCGCAGCCCTTTCATTGCGCTATTACCCAATGTATTATGAACGATGTTACTTTTCTTTCCCTTGCCGTCTGGTGCAGCGGGTTCCATGATAAAGAAGGGACCAATTGCGATATATACTGCTTGAATGATGATCACATCAGAGAGCGAGATGAACTCTGCACATATAAGGTTGTTGATCCTAGGAACGACTGAAGATAGTATCTGAAAGATCTCGGCAATGAGACCGCGGTGTGCTTGGATTTCCGTGGAGCTTGTTTGAGCCATAGTGCGCAAGATCGGGGGAACTTGCCCATAAAGGTCTGTTGCAGCTTCGACGAACGGGTACACAATCTTGCTGAGCTGGTTCTTTACGACGCTGAAGCAGGTCGAGATCAGTTCTTCCGAATAAACCTGAGAAAAGTCGTCAAATTGGACCCTATTATTACCGCATGAGCACGCACCTGCTTGGGAAGCCGGTCACTTGACAAAATTGAGATGCAACACTCCGCAGCCAATATGCTCTCCTTGGCTGCGGCCAGACATTTAAGTAGGCTTTCAAGGTTGACACTCGATTCTCGTGCGTCATCAGGTTCGGGGTCGACGAACGCAGGCTTGCCATCCTCGCTCGGACCAGGTTCTGAAGCCTTTCCCCGCTTTGATCCTTTGCCAGACTTCTTGGTGACAGAGCGTTTGACCGAATTGTGTGATTCCGATGGGAGCTTGAAAGGATCAAGGTCTTCTCCTGACTGCACCGATCGTTCAAGAGTCTTGAGGAGTCGAAGGATTTTTGGGACCTCCAAATCGGATATCCGTCCGTCATCTTTACGAGCACTATTCTGGGCACCACTTTGGCCGCGGGATGTCGGAGGCCGACGTTTTGTCGGCCGAGAAATCTTGCCAACTATGGCGGTGATCTTGGAAACTACAGCAGGGTTGAGGCAAGGACGAGCATAGTTGGTGGTCAGACGCAGCGAGAAAAGGTCCTGCCGAAGATCGCTGGGGTCGGGATACTGGGGTAGATCGTCCTCCGCTTCAAAGATCTCGTCAATCAAAGACTCGAGTTTTTCAAAAGGGACTTCAAAACGGTTAGAAAGATTCAAATGGGACAGTTTTGCAAAGCACCTCTATCGTCCCGTCCACCTGTTCGTTTGATCGGAGACGTATGACCATCGGTAGTACTCATGGCACTGGAGCTGCGATATTGAGTAGTTGACCCCGCAGTTGCGTGACTATCGCCGGACCGAGTATCGGTAGCCAGTGATGACTGGCGAATTGCAGGCGGCTTAGACATGGGCAGTTGACTTTTCCAAGTACTGGGCCTCGGCGGGACTTCGACATAAACCTGGCTCTTCTTTGGGATTCTGGGCAAGCTGGAAAGGTCTTTCCGAGGGAGGAATGGATGGTTCGCGGAGGCCTGATGCGAAGGCTGTTGCTTCGGAATGGAACTTTCCGTGTCCTCATGCTTTCTCTTCTTTGGAGTCACTGCCTGAGGTTCCGTCACCCTGGGCGCCAGTGTCGGGGTCTGAACACGGGGCAAAACACTATTGGATGGCACTGGAGGTAATGTGGCGGGGGGAGTTGGCATTGGGGGTTTGGGGGCAGGGGCTGGGATGGTACAGGTTGCGATTGGGAGGTCCCTGGTTTTATTCGCAACGAACTCGTTGAAGAATTGAGTAGAGGTCTCAGGCTCGCACACCTTCCGCGGCGGACGCGGTTGTTCTTGCAAAGCATTCGCAAGGGACGACGATGAATGAGCGATCCCCGGTGGAGGGGTTGGGTACGCATATGGCATGGAAGACAGCGTGTGCTGGAATATTGATTGAGCAAATCCACTGGGTTGGTACCCCGTCTGCCATATTGTCGACAGGTCCTGTTGAGGGTAGTTGTAATTGCTGCCGAGGTAGAAAATCAGCGACTCGTGGAGACCTGAATGGTTTCGCTCTGCGCACTAAGATGGTGTCTCCGTGAGGTATCGGACTGCCTCATTTCGGGTATTCTCCCAATATCCACCATCGCCAGAGTTCGGACGTCCCGAGGTCAAGTATTGGAGTTCATTCGCGTACTCTCCGTATTCTCCGTCGGAGTGGTCTATGTGTTGGTATTGGGGGTGCATATAGGTGGGACTTATGGTGAGATTGCTGAGGTGTCGTGCAACTGAGATGGAATGAGAATCACGCGAGATGTGTATTTTATCAAAAGCTGACCATGTGTTGTCGGGGTCGCAGACGCAAAAGGGTACACTGCGAGAAGCCTGTGAGCATCTTGGACGGAGTCTGCGACATATCTTCCTAGATTTGGGTCGGAGGGCGGTTGAGAAGGATGATACTGATGACTTTGACTCGGCCGTCGGTTAACGTTGTTGTGCATCACTACTTGAGATGGATAAGATGGTCTGCGGCACACTCGAGGCGAGAGGCCACCGCGCGTAATGGGGAGTTCAACGAGAGAACACTGGTCGATCAAATTTCGCACGAGTCGAGCCGGCAGTTCGGCCTCATACCAGTAAACCACCATACGATGTCGTGCAGTGCGATGCCATTCACTGACATAGGCTCAGGAGTAATCTCAATGCTCCATGCTATCGCCCCAATGTTACTTATCGATCAGTTCTTTCCCTTCGCCCCTGAACTTGTCCAACTCCTGTTTCCACGGCTTCCAGTCCGCGCCATACTTCCGCAGGAGTCGAGATAACTCTTCTCGTTGCTCGCTCTGGGCAAGTGATCAGCGCAAGGTGAATAAGGCGGTAAAAGCTGCTTACGATGTTCCATGGTTCTTCCCCGCCATAGACATCCTCGAATAGTTGCTTGAGCTCGTGACGTTTCAGCTTTTCAGTGCGCTTGAAGGTGGTCATAACCTCCTGCTTCAGTCTCTCTTTCGTAGCATCATCCTCCTCCTTCGACCACCATCCCCTGGACTCCATAAAGAGTCGGAACCTAACGATGGGGTTATCCACCTTCTTCCGGTCCTCGACCTCCTGTCGGGCACGGTAGGCAAAAGAATCATCGGAGGTAGAATGGTGCCCAACGCTAGAAAACTCTGTGCGTAAGTTGCTACGAACGAGAGCGATATCCGAGGCTATTTACCGATAACTCATTGCTTCCACCAATACACCTCTCCCACCTTCAACACATCGCCGTCTGGCCTCAGACACCGCATTAATAACCGCCAAGATATCGTTGCCATCGACACGAACAGTGTCGATACCGTAGCCCGCGCCTCGGGCAGCAATTCCGTCTCCGTAATATTGTTCTGAAGATGGGGTGGATATGGCAAAGCCGTTATTCCTTGCAATGAATAAGGTTGGAGATGGAATTGTGGACGCTAACAGCATTCCCGCATGGAAATCACCCTCTGATGCGGCACCCTCGCCAAAATATACAACTGCGCAATTCTTCCCCCGACGTTGGGGATCACGCTTTACTGCATAACCGACCCCGGCAGCTTGCGGGATCTGGGTAGCAAGCGTGGAAGATATAGTGTGGAAGTGATGCTTTGGAGATCCAAAATGCTGAATGAACCGTCAATGATCGAGAACGGTGATTCATTGCAAACTTTGCCCACCACAGGCATCTGGCGGCCCTTCGTAGCCGCATCCTCCTCATTACCGAAGCACTGTGCCATTGCGGCGTCGATGCTGAAGCCACGCCAGAGTAAAACTCCCATTTCGCGATATTGTCCTAGTAGGGATAAACACTAGAAAACCGCGGGGTTGCAACGGTGAACACACACCCAATACTCTGTTAATCGTAAGCGTGCGGGAATAGACAAAGGGAATGGACAGATTACTCGTCATCAGGGGCGAGAGCCGCAGCGGAGCCAATGATTGTAGCCTCTTCTCCGTGCTGGAAATAATGAGCTTCGGAACCTAACTCGTCCATTTGTACTCACAGAAGTCATCTGAGGGGTGGTAAGCACGGCACATCAAAACATAAAGGGACACACATAGAACGAGATTTTGCCTTGGCGTTGGATATTGTTCAGGAGGGTATCTAGCGTGGGTAGCAGAAGCATTTTCTCGTATCTTGAATACGTTCAGTGTGGGGAGTTTGAAGAAGAACGATGATTGCGTACAATTTACGGGCAAGTGCCTCGTCCATCTACCGGCCGGAACATGGAAATTAGAAACTCGAGGGCTGGAAGTGAAGTTGTGATACCTTGGGGAGCTCTGCACCCTCGAGGGGGTTCCCAACGCCATCTAAGACGCGATAGGTTGGGATTTGAGATCCATCCGAGTTGACCGAGTTGAGGAACTTGAGTCTCGGGGTAAACGGGGACTGGGAATTCGGGAGATGGCCATGAGCTGGAGCCTGCGCTGCGAGCCTCCGTGAATGGGTTCCGATGGCAGTGAAAGTCCTGTTCCACAAGGACATTATAGGTGTGGGGAAATGTGGATGGTTGGTGGATGTGGTGCCGGAAAAGGCAAGAGCAGAGGATCCTGAAATGGATTGCAACCGAGTTTTGATCAGCAACGGTCTCGATCACTTTGGGTTACCGGTCCGGGATTTCTTGTCGACTTTGTTCATCTTCCTCTTCATAGTTTTGCGCCGCCCGGTCAGAGGCGTTTTTATCTCTCTCCTTCTCCTTCGCTCCTTCACAGCCAATGCTGCCATTCGTTCCCATTCTCTTCTTTCTTTCTTCAGCCACCGCTTTCACGACCATTCGTTTCTCCAGCATTCGGCAGTGCGGGTCATTCAATGTCACCTTCTCGGGCCCTCAGCCAACAGCCCTCCCCCTTAGTCTCACGGTCGTGCCCTTTGGCTCGTCGGCTGTACCACTCTCAATTCCCCTCCCAAACCCAGAATGGGATTCAAAGACGAGCACAGGAGTCGCCATCACCTTTCTGCCCTACCCGGCAGGAACGACCTTTATCACCTCTCTTGATGATGCTCAAGGCCGGGGCACAGGGCTCACATCGGACGTCATCAGGATCCTACAGTCTGACGACGCTTCATGTGTCTCCACAGCAGAGAAAACACAAACCTACACCGCCAAACCGCCATTTTCCCAATGTCAATCCTTCGATGTCACCTTCGATCCCACGCAGGCCGTTCCGCCGGTGGTCCGTCTGTTCGTACCAAACGGCCCGGCTCTTCTCCTCAATCAAACGCAGGAGCCATCCGACCCCGGTACCTCTAGTTTTACCATGGCCGCCTTCCGTGGCCTGCCCGGGGTCCTGTTGTTCAGAGATGGGTCGGGTCTCCTCCAGTCAACGGACCTGTTGACCGTGATGGGGGATGTGATGAGTAGTAATAGCTGCTTTCCTGCTCCACCGGATGGGAAAGACCCGAAAACATCCCAGCAGGTCGGTTTATCCAGGTGAGCGAGGCCGAGTGGTGCGATGGCTGATCTCATTGCTGAGACCCACTAGGCAAGCCGTGATTGGGATTGTCGCTTCCATTGCTGGAGTGGTGACGCTATTATGCATCCTTATTGCCGTGCACTTTTTCCTGCAGCGCAGACGGGGCGGGCGGACACATAGGGCTAGGCAACAGACGGGGATTGAGGGTGCTCCTGACTTCACTGAACCAGGAGTCTCTCTGCCTCTTGATCCACAATCCGCCCGGTCGTCGGGGAATGTAATCAACAAACCGACGCCCTACCCGATGGAAAATTACACGAGCGCGCCCACGTCCCCTTACTTTGTCCAGTCAATGCCGAGCAACCACGCTCTGGATCGCTACCAGCACATGCGGTCGCTGAACGCTGCCACAGCCGATCTGGACCAAATCATTTGCGCATCCGTTTTCACGCCAAATGGTACTACCAAAGCATGGTCGCCAACACGGTCACCTTCCACCCCGCACTCGCGAGGCGTCCAAAGCTCGGAACCATCGCCCGGAACGAGAGAGCAGCCAAAGGCGACGATCCCGATATCCCCCTTGTCTTACATATCCAACTTTAGGGATTCGATCATTCCTACGAATTACGTACGGATGGGAACCACAGAGGTGGAATCCGGGACTGGAGATGGGGGAGACCGTAGTGCCGCTCGAAGGAGTAGCATGGCGGTCACCATCCACAGGCAAGGCACGATACACTGACGCGTCGTGGCGGACGAGGTGGTCTTGGTGATCCCAACCTTTAGTTTTATTTTTCTCCTTTATTTTTTCCTTCCGAGAAGGTACCCTGAACTGCTTTCGAGGCACTTAGTTTAACTTGTGCTCAAATAAGTGCTGTACTTTTACCCCCCGCCACCTTGTGATAGCTGTAAAAAAATCGATGAAGCGGTTGTGATCGCTACTACCATCATCCCGTCGTTGCCGGATCGGGTGTGCTGCTACTTTGCTGTTCCTCCTCTCCCTCTTCCCTTTACCGGCACACTTACTGTCTTTCCTTTTGCTCCACGCTCTTTTTGCCCCTTTCCCTCACTTTCTTTGACTTTCTTAGTACTTCCTTCCAGCGTACCTAATTTAGTCAGTTCTCAAACCCCACCCACCATCTTTCTAATGTCCCGTCGACAACACCCGGCTCCCCAGTCCCACAGAACAAACCCTGTTATCACCGCAGAGCCTATCTATGAGACTGGCCCATTAATCACACAACCACGCCGCGGCCAGCCTTCGCCATACAGTCCGTGCGTCTATCTCATTTTGTTCTCACCCTAACCAAAGTTGGTTGAACCTATGCTCCTAAGCAGTCGCGACAATTCCGATTTTCAGCATGACTTGAATCCGTTCCGAAACCCTCAAATGACCCAAACCGGCCCTATTCCACTTGTTGCCCCTCGTCCCGGTTATGCCACCAATGTCTCAGCACTGACTCCGAACTATCCATCCCTTGTCGCGACTCCAGTTGGACGCCTCCCTGGAGATACGTTTGACCGTGGGTCTCCCGCAGTTACCGTCCCACAAACGCCGCACCCATTGCAACCGCCTGCTACCCCCATTGCGCCAGTTTTCGCTCGACCCGTGAAAACCTCCGCTATCAAATTTGCTCCAGAGCGGTCAATCATGCGGGGAGAGAAAGAGGGAGCGTTGTTGCCAAAGCGCGGAGAGCGTGGTGACCAATTCTGGAGGAGGTTCAGCATGGTTGCGAAGGTGGAGGACAACAAACCTAGGTTCGTCGTCTCGCGATCTTTTGTTTGAACGCCTTTTGATAGACAATTTTAGCACCTGGTTGACGAAAACAAGCGGTAGGCAAAGTCGCTTCAGTCGTTGGGTATTTGTCTTGGCCGTATTTTTGGTCTTTGTATGGGTCGCATTATCTGGTTGTCGCTACTGTTCGCTGATCCAATTGCCCCTTCCAGGCCATTACCGGGGTTTCCGTCCTGGGTTGGTATCTGACCAGGAACAATCCGGGCCACAGAACTCCCACCGCCGTGGGAGGAAAGGAGAACGAGCAAGCCATCCCGACGGCCACTAGCTCAGTGGTGGCAGGAAATCTGGGAGGCTCCACGCGTTTCCACGTGTCTCCAACGCTCACTGTAGACAAACGTGAGCCCTCGTTCACCGGAGTTTCCAACGTCTCTGGTTTTCGTCCAAGTCATCAGCACAAGCGGCTTCGCCGTGGGGCTACCCATTTGCAGTAATTGCGCAGATATACAGAACCGCATCATTCACAATGCATTCCCAGCCCAGATCTCTCGCTCACTACCCGCCCATTATACCCCCCACCCCTCCATTGTCATTTCCAACCACACCTTCCGCGTTGCATTTAACCTGGGACCCCATTTGATTCCATGTACTTTCTAGCACACATTTGCATTTTTGCCCTAGAGCTTGCGTTTTGAAATGCCAGAACAATCGGACTGGTGCTCATTAATGTCGAGGAGATCATTGTTCACCCATCGCCGCTTTACGCATTAGGAAGGGGGCAGATGCCTAGGCGCCCGCCGGTGCATTTTACCGACAAACATGACCAAACAATCATCGGGTTGGCCTGCCAATTCTCTGTCAGATCTGTCGTCAAAAAGCGTGGACTGGGACGCTCGATATAAATAAAATGACGAGGACGTTTGTTGGAACCATTCTCTCTCTCTTCCTCTTGCATACCTCATGATACATCCTACTGAACTCACTCTTTACCATGACCACTCTTTTCAGATGCATCCTCTCACTTGTCTGCCTACCATGGCAAGCTAACAGCACGAACACCGTCTCCGCGCGCCTGACCTCCTGTCTTTTTGTGGGTTGCTTCATCTTGTTTGTGAACTCCCTCGCAATGAACGCCGCGATGTGGTGCGACATCTGTAAGTGATTTGCAACACTGCCATCCGGTCGACATCCTTCCGATGGATACAGCGACGAAATTGCGCATACTTTTGTGTTCTACATCGCCTATATATGACCGTTTCCGCCCCCGATTCCCTCCCAGACAAAGTGCGCGCAAAAGAAAAACAATGATTCCCGTTCTTATGTCTCGTGTTTTAGCGGTTCCATCAGCTGCTTTAAAAACTCGCCCTTGTGCTGGGCATGCCAGCACTGGTTATTTTTGTCCGTGAGTCACAACCTCGGGACTACTACGATTTTCTAGTGCTAACGTATTGTGATTACCCCTTAGATATCATAGTGCAAGGCTTGTTTCTGCGACCCCATGCATCGCATGGTTACTCAAACCAACCACCCCCTTTCGTAGATCGGCGGTACGTATTTATTGAGCAGGCAGGATGCATCCCCAGTATTTCACCATCGCTTTTTCCATTTGTCGCTGTGCTCATTTGGTCTCTCCCATTCAATGTTGTCTCTCTGGCTTACCTTGGTATTTCCTTTGGAAAGGAAACGCATCTAACGATCGATCAGGACTTGCCATTCACTCCATCTGGGCACCAAGGCGAAAACAAGGAACAACCCCAACATCATCCGAGACGATGACACCCTGTCACTTTCTGAGGCTTTCCATTTCCCTTTTCCTTGGGATCGTCTGCGCCGGCTCCGTCTCGCTGTTCTGTTGTGGATCGTCAACAACTCAAACATCTCCATCAACTCGCTTTGTCACGACTTCCGAACCGTGTACATTATCAATACCGACCGGTGGTCGCGTAATCCCCAGCTTCGGACTGCAGTTGAACCGCGATGGCTCTGGGCATCTTTGAGCGAGGTTGGTAGCTTTTTTTTCAAAACGGATTGCACATTGGCAATCACGATTGAATATTGCATCGATCAACTTCGAATGCTGTCTGCCATGGATCTCTCCCCGTGTACATCTCCCAATCATTAAGCTCATCCTATGGTGAAACGCCTGTCATCCCGCCCCTCGCCCGACAGTTGACACTCGCTCCCACCTTCAGATCTTGAATCTCCTCCGTGCAATATTACCAACCCGAGGTATCGTCCCACACCCG
>Ga0307517_10003457_pt1 | contig 24564 bp, 19 predicted proteins | sample 23_EM_MG_FD_194515 | JGI IMG/M metagenome (GOLD analysis project Ga0307517, IMG submission 194515) | Populus trichocarpa ectomycorrhiza microbial communities from riparian zone in the Pacific Northwest, United States - 23_EM | ecosystem: Host-associated > Plants > Roots > Unclassified | place... | reverse complement strand
GCACTCCTCCCTGGGGGGGAAGTAGTCAAAACCTTGGGAATGGGGTGCACTCTGCTTTTTTGCTGTGTCTTGGAAGAGTAGATACTTGAGAGCAATCGCCATACTTACTTGACAAAATATGACCCGAAAAATATGCAGATTTTAAAACCAGGTTTCTTGCCTTCACTTTTCTCATGATCTTCACACAGACAATCGTTTGTTGAGAGCATTCTACTTAAGAGGCTGGGGTAAGAGTAGGTAACTTGTTTGTGAAGGCCATCGCCGTGGCGTGGCAGGTACGAGTCCTTGAATATTTTATTTCTCGAGATTAAAGACAATAAAAAGCAGCACATGGCGATGCCCCTCGGCAGACTTGCACATCAAATGAAGGATCATTAATAGAACCAGTGCAATGTAAGGTGGGTTCAACTGTTGGATCAGTGATCAACATTCCATCGTAAAACCATACACGTCCGTCTCGTGTTATGATCTGTGTTGTGAAATGATTATGTGAATAATATATTACTGTGGTCAGAGAATATTTTTGCACTCGATTTTCGAGTTGCAGACTCAACGAGTGATTTATGTTGATAGTTGGTTGTGCAGAGAATTCAAAAGCGAGGAGAGGGGGGGTTGTACGTAATTTGAGTTGAATGCTGACTAGACAACGACATACACGGCAGCGTGTAGTTGTCTGTTCTGTGCCCACTGATGCCCACTGAGCTATAGAGGCAAATTGTATTGCAGCAGAAAGTAAGGTACGAGAATCGTCACTGTGAAGAACATTATGCCCATTCGGGCACAGATAGAATTTTTCCCATATGATTTCATTCATCTTGAGCAACACGTTACATACTTCCCATATTGACGCATAGGCTCCAAATACAGCATCACTTTGACTCCTTGCCATGTACCGTCTAACAGCATCTCGTGCACTCTCGAGTGTTCCTTGCCCAGCTTCATATCGGATGAACCCATCAACGAGCAAATTGGCAGCTGGACTGCCTTTTCTTCTGATATACTCTTGCCAGTTTCGGTTGGCGCACCATTGCACATAAATGGGAGTGAAGACGGAGTCGTATGCACAGCTGTTTTGGCTCCACCTCATTCCTACTGGGGCAGAGTAATGTCTTCCGTTTGGTATACCAGGCGGAGAGACAACCTTTTGCTTATTGGACGGATGTGTCGAAGTTGCGGATAACAGGCGAGGCAGTCCACTTGATCTCCGCCTCTTCTGTGTATTTGGCTTTCCTAATCCAAGCTGGGCAACAACTTTACTGGAGGCCAGAGAACGTTCTGGTTTGTCAACTTCACGATTACCTTTCTTTCTTTTTTCTGACATCTTTTCAAGCAATGCTAGGCGGTCGTCCAAGTTTAGAATTTCACTTTCCATCCAAGGGCTGCGTGTTGACCATCTGATAGAGCTATGAACCGTGGATGGTACATATTGGTTACCTTTCCATTTTCTGAATGAAGAAATGATACTATTTCTCGTGATTCCTTCGACATGCGAAGGCAGCTTGCCAATGAATCGCAATCTTGTTACTTCGTCCAGAATTTCCAGTTCACGAAATTCTTGCCTCAGTGCACCCGAACACCCACCCGTAATCTGCTTGGGATCAAAACCCTGCAATATCAATGTCCCTTCAGCCGTAGCACTCCTCGACAGTGCCGTATAGTATGATTGATGAGATCTGAGGTTGTTCAGGTCCGAAACATTGTTTGGCCTAGTTTTACCCTGCGAAAGCCCTCCTGGCCGCGTGTCATGCACATTTCGGTAGCAAAGTTGTATCGTATCATTACAGGAAGGCCAATGCACAAACTCAATTTGCCCGCAATATGTTTGTCTGTTGACGACGGAGGTTGTGACCAGAAACCATGCATCATCTCTTTGGTGATCTCCCCAACTCTTTTCACACCTCGGGCTTCTGGGTCAGATTGAGTGACACAAGAAGAATCCTCTGAGAAGAAATCAGTGAGTTTCTGACCTGTCTCCTGCGCAAATCGTGATGCACCCAACCTGTTGATTTCGTCTTTGTGAATATTCGTGCCTGTAATAATCGACACGTTCCTAAAATTGTAATCGCATATGGATGCTCGTCCGGGTATGGTAGAGGAAACACGAGTTCGCAGAAAAGCAATGTCAGCCGGTGTACAACCTTTGTATCTCATGTTTTCCAGTGCTGTGCGTAACTTTTCATCATCGGCAGTTTGTTTCTTCTGCCTCATGTTCTCACGCAGTATCACTACTGTCGTTATCTGATGCCACAGCGCCTTTCCCACCGATTCCTCCTGGGATTTCATATCAGCAGCTATCGCACCAATGCTCCTTGAATACAGTGCCACATGTTCCCCACCAATTGCAGGGGGCAGCTGAGCGAAGTCTCCACTAAAAATCATATTCAAACCGCCGAACGGGATCTCACTTTTCTCAAAAACTTTAGCTAACTGTACGTTTATTCGATACAGATCTCTTGCAGACAGCATTGACACCTCGTCAAAGAAGACATATTCTACTCCTGCCAACTTTGCCTTTACAAGACCAATTCTGCTCCATCCGCTTCTGTCGTTAATCCCAAATGTTGAGTGATATGTGCCACCTCCCAGCAGCGCCGCAGCAGATCCTGTCGGAGCTACCACTATGAATCTATGTGCTTCCTTTCTTTGAACAAAGAAATTTGTGAGTGCTTTGATAACCTGCGTCTTGCCTGTACCACCCATTCCTCCTAGGTACATGCGCAACTGCTCGGGATCGTCACTGATGGCATGATTGGCAATGATACGAAACGCACGCTCTTGCTCCTTGTTCAAAGAGTAGTCCTTTACAGTTGAGTCGACGAGATCTGATGCTCCTGATTTGCGAAAATTTTGATCGAGGTATGATTTATCTACCACCTTGACGACATTTGGTATATGCTCTTTATGAGAAGACTGTTTCAGTTTATCTCCTTTGCCAGTATGCAATCTGTTTGCATTTCTTTCATCTGAAATAATTTGTTTCATAGTCTCTATCTCCTGCTCCCAGGCAGATCCCGGTTTGAACACATCTGGCTTGAACGAAACTGGGCATGGGGTAAGATGGTTAGTGTCAAAGGGATCCGTCCATCCCAACCTTGTCATTAGACGTTCGACATAGTCCATGTCTTGCAGGCGCCTCTTATGGATTCGACCGGAACTAAGAGGGTCAAAAGGTATGTCATCCAGTTCTATGTGGGATTGGCTGACACCATGCAATTCATCATGAATTTCACCACCATTTCCATCATCCCAGCTGCCAATAATGGGATACCCGCTCTTCATTTGGGCACGGTAGTCATCTCGAGCATCCAGACACTCGTATCGGACGTTGAAATTCCGCATGTAGCGCCTTTGTTGTGATGTGGGTTCGAATGCTTGAAAGGCGGTATCCCATGTCTGATCTACTTCCTTAAGATTGATGCCACTCCTCCAGGGTTTGAAAAGGGTAAGCATAGTGCAGCAATAATACTCACGATCACCTTGATCACATCTGGGTAGATTTGCTCCCAGAAAATTAGGGACACAACGTAAGTTATCCTCGACATAGCGAACTCCATGCGAATCTGACAAAGGGTGTTCTGCTTTGAAATTCAAGAGCCCACCCTTGCCGTCGCGGCCAGTGGTTTCCTCAGTGTCACTTTTAATATCAGATAGGAGGTCAACAGGAGGTATTGTACTCTCTGATGTGACGCTATCGTCGAGGTCAGCAGAAATATCTGGTGTGTCACCTTGCTCCATGCTCCTGCTCTTACGAAATTTCTCCCTTTTGTAGCATCGTACCCAATCATATAGGCAGACTTTATCAGCTTCTCGAGGGCGATGTACATAGTCGTGAACCGGTGACAGTCCCACAATCCTCCCTTTCTTCTTGATTATCGCAACCTTTTGTGGACCGGCCAAGTTTACATCTCCAAAGTCGCGTTGAGCTTCTGCCACATAAGGTTGCCAATAGAAAGGTATAAATGTATGGTCAGTGTAATGGTCTGGATTACCCAACAAGTACATAGAAATCATAGGGGCACCCATCTCGGCCTTAGCACTCAGAAGGTTTGCAACCTTCGTCATAAAACGGCGGGCCTTCTCCTTTGTTGGGAGGCTGCCTCCAATCATTTCTCCGTTCTTTTGGAATACTGACCTTATCGAGTCGAAAATAACATGTGTCTTGAGCATACTTTTTGTAATATAATCGGACACATACATGATAACTGCCTTAATAGCAGTACCAGATGCAAACAGCAAAGAAAGCGGAAGACAAGAAAGACAAAACACCCACGGACAACAACGAATAGATCGCAACGTAGAGAGACTGAGTAGCATGTGATCTGAACCGTACATAGAGGCGTAGTGACTCGAATTTTGGCAATGCTGTGATGAATGAGACCCCGGTTGCCAATCACGGCATTCACCGGCTATGGAACCGTGAACAGGACCCCATAAAATGCCGCTTAAAAGAACTCATCCTATAAATAGGACTCGTAATGATAGTCACGGTCACGCATTATGAAGTATACGTCGGGCCGCATTATGCCGCAACCTTGAATATTCAACTAAGACTCAACTTCATCTACACCTTAAGATGCTAAGCGCAAGGGCAGTCGGAATTGACGCCAACGGTCTCGGCTTTCCTGCAAAAACGCCTGGACGTGAGAAGGGCCGATTGGAGAATTCTATAGCCACAACAGTTCGTCGTAGAGGAAAGAACATTTTGGTTCCCAAAACTCCTAGTTCAGCTCGTGCGTATGTGCAATATCTAATGATGCATTATTAAAAAATCCGTGGACAGAGTCAAAGCGGTTGTTTAAAGATCAAAAGTTGGTTCTGGGGACCGCTACACGCCCCTTGGGAGATAAAACACCTCTTCCGAACCGGACATTTATACCTCAATCTCCTTCTGAGAAAGTCAAAATCCCAAAAGCATCAAATCTTCATGTTACTACTTTACCAGACTCTCTGGTTGATGATGATGATGGAGATACGGAGGTTCTTGACTCAATGAAACGACCAAGCTCGCTTCGAAAACACTTGAAGCTTCCGAGAAATTCAACACAAAAGAACTTCGAGACCCCGATGAATAATGGCCGCCATTGGGAATTAAGTGACGAGGATATCGATGTTTGTGACTTGCAACCTGTACTTCAAGAGGTGAACATTGTCGAGGAAGACATCGGTTCTGATGAAATCGAGTACTGTGCCCCAAACACACTTGGTAGCTGTTTTATGTTTCTTATCAGCGTTTTCTGACAATATTTTAACCAGACTTACCGTATCGCCCCCCTTTCGACTTTGAACTACCTGACTACTCAGAGGTTGGAAAGAAAATTCGGGACCTAGCCTTTTCTATTCCTTTTGATGACGCACCTGGCCCGCCGGAGCCTGAGTTCCTCGACAACGAACTCGAATCGATTGCATGGGAAAATTTCCCTTTGCCTCCTCTAGGTAATTATCATATTTTGCGCCACATAATGCCTCAATAATTTTTTGCAGCATCTGAGGACCCATTCACTGTGGCACGTTTTGAAGCCAATTTTCCAAAGATTTCGATAAGTAAACCACTTCAACAAACCAACTCGCTTTCGCATCGTCGCGTTCAATCTTCCCTCGCATACATTGGGTCTTCGATCATCGGTGTGAATCGGTCCAAGATTACGGCTCCTTCTGCAAACTCCAAGGCTATTGTCACCCCTGCGCCTCTGAGAAAGCTGCCTCCTAAGCCAATTTCAGACTTGGAAGCTCGTACCTCAAAACTAGTAGCCTCTACCAGGACATTAAAGCCCACAGCTCAGAAGAGAAACACGGCGACAACTGTGCAGCAAAGTCGTACCACTGATGGTGGGCCAATTCGATCCCAGACTCGACCACACACGTCGTTGTCTTTGGCTTCAAAGAACAAGACAACGACGCTCCTTCCGAAGTGCAATAATTCGGATCCACAAATACTTGATCAGGTTGCCGACGAAGATTTCATGTTTAATGTGTAAAGTCGAGGCGTATCTTCTCCCAAGTCTGTCCGTTATCAGGTCTGCATATACCAAACTGTTTTGTTAACTCTGACGGTTAAGGGATGAGTCGTAAATCAAGAAATAACGGAAGAGTACACAAACACTATACATATTTCCTCTTCCGAGTCTATCCCTTTCTGAGATGCACAGGTCGCCAGGTGCTCACTCGAGGAGAAAAGGAGATAGGAATAGATTGGTGATACAGAATTGTTATTGATGTACTATGGTGGACTTTTGCTATTTCACCAAGGTGGGACATATGGATTATACATCGGACATTTTTCCAGGTCAAAAAAATCCTTCGAGATTTCCAACATAACAATTTCCCCGTTGCCCTTCTTGTGATGTATTTTTAGTGCTGTTCAAATTGTCAAAACGATATACCATTTCAAGAAACTCGGACGGACTGGCATTGCTTTTGTGACTAGCAATCACCTTCACAGCAGTTCCAGCATTAATTTTCACGCCACTGGCATCGTAATTTTTGTCCAATTTTGCTGTGAAACAGAAATTAGAAACCGCACAATGTATTAAAGCAAATTTAGTTGAACCAAATGTACACCCATTTTTTTCATTTGGCTTGTTTATAACTATATTAACATGTCAGCCAGGGGTCAGCATACCAAAAATATAAAGTGACGCACGGGGGATGTACTCCAGAGGCATCGTTCAGGGAAATAATTTTGACAACGGTCACTGGCACTTAGGCAGAATATATAGACCTGAGGCCTGATGGCCCGGAAATTATGTCATCCCATGGAGACCGCATTTTATAGTTTCAAACAAGGACATCAAGGGACCGAATGCTGTGATTCCCTAAACTAAAAATATTTTCCGAGGACCACGGTGCGCAAGTACCAAATGGGGTGTTGGCTTAACATCATGATGTATTGGTTGCAGCCCCTCTCACAACATAGTGTCAGGAAGCCGATAAACTGTAAATTTTAGCGTACAACCACTTTAAAAATGAGCAATTAAACATCACTCACTAGATCTCTTATTTTCCATAGAGATTGCAAAACAATTGTAGCCAATGCAACCAGTGGAACCTAGCCTGGCGAAGATGGCGTTCCGATCTCAGGCTGATCAGGTTGTGACTAGGACGAGGATGAAACTGAAACTTGGAATAAAGCCGTGCTAGTGCAACTCAGCCTGGCAGTATCCTTTATTATGCTTCGAAGTTTGTCAGATGTCGAAACCGTATGAATTTTCCCTTCAACCACATGGTGTATCCTAGACCCTGAAGCACTCCACAGGTACAGCTTTACTGGGCTCAAGTCTGTGCAGGGCGCGGATTAATCTGCTGAAGGTGATGTGGGCAACATTGTTAAGCAGGGTGGGAGGCCCGGACAAATATAACAAAACAAGCCGGTACTTTTTGGCACTGCCAGGGCGAGCTTGCGACGCAGTTTTTGGGGCCTCCAGGCCCCAGGGCTTGGTATGCTACTCTGAATAGTGTCAGAGAACATGACTGGGGCAAAAAACGACATCTTTTGTGGCAGAATCACGCAGCTTGTCAGAACGGACTAAAAAAACCATGAATGACAATGGGTAGTTGTGGCAAGTCTGGATGGACATAGGCGTCCATGGATGGCACGTCCTTGCGATCCGGCAAAACCGCCGAACGCTTTTTGATGAAGCTGAAGATATAATCCCACAAACCAAGGTTAAGCGCCAAGCAGCCAGTGTAAATACGAATTAGGCAGCTCACCTGCCGCAATTCAGCCCAGCCGAATGGTTCCGGAGCTCAAACAATACCTCTTCCATGTGGAACGCGGCAGGAAGAGTCTCAATGGGCACCGTCGCGCGAACCGTTGGTGCTGTGCGGCATCCCAATCATGATGTAGGATTGTGAGAAGACGAAGACGTCGTTTCCATGTAGTGTTCCGCATTTTTGGAAGATAGAAGTACGGCCCATGTCCCCGTTCGACAAGCTGGTGCGCATTGTGGAAGAAATAGAGCGAAAAATCGAAAAGTGAGCCTGACATGGGCTGATTATCTATGCTGACACGAGGTTCGTCAAGATGCCATCCCCGGGGACTTCGACGTTCACAAATATATAGTTGTACAGTATGGACTATAGAAAGCGTGCGTAAACCCAGAGGAATGAAAATCAGTAGATAGAATGTGATCCTAATAATGATATGCGACACCGGCAGTATTAAAAGCGTACACAAATTGCATCTAAAGGTAAGGGACGGCGAGTATAGAAACAATCCACAAATAATCAGAAGTAAGTATATGAAGTGAATGCAAAGCAGAGATCAGAGCCGGTCGAGGACAGACGCGATGTAAGAGAGGATATCTCCACCGAGGGCACCCTCCTCCCGCAATGCTTCCAACAAAGCAGCGCCTGACCGAGAGGAGTTGGTAGGAGCAATGTCATACTCCCTCGCGATCATTTCTATAGCGTTTTCGAGACGAATTAATAGAGAATCAAGAATAGAGATGAACTCGTCTTCAGTCATATTATCGGTGATAGATGGTAGAAGAAGAGAGGGGTTGGCATAAAAGACCGATGGTGACAGTGGACTGTCCTGTTGACCCGACTGTGAACTTTGTTTAGACCCTATAGGCTTGAATACACGTTTGTTCGACATCGATTCGACAGAAAGGCAGGCCATGCCTAAATCCTTCGCTAACGGAGAGAATTGCGCTTCTAACGAATCAGGTTCCATGGATTCTGGTTCTGGATCTGGGTTTTCGTCAAGTTCGTGACGGCCTTCCAACCCTGATGGATAGATGCCAGAGATTATCTCTGGTAGCTCGATGCCCTTGAGCTTGACTTCCCCGACGTGCTTAATGACAACATCCAGTTCGCGTATAGCCTCGATCGCAGCCGCACTTTGAAGACAAGAGTATTCGGACACCTCCTCGGTGTTATATACGGAAGCCTTGATCTCCCGGATGATGTCGTTGCTCACCATGATCTGACCGCCCTTCGCACAGCCGTTGATTCTGGCAGAACGGTTGACCATAGGTCCAAAATAGTCCATTCGATGAGTAATGACATCGGGCTCACAGAGAGGCATACCACTGTGAATTCCCATTCGAACCGAAAGTCCACGGGCGATTAAGTGACCATATTCGATGATCGGTTTGCCATCTTCACATTGGAGGATCTCGAGTGGCCATGGCTCGTGAAGCAGTTTGAGTTGGACCGTCAAACAGAACCAGACGGCAGAAAGGATGGTAGGGAACGAACACATGAAGGCGTCTCCTTCGGTTTTAACTTCATAGCCTCCACATAGTCGCAGCTGTCGGCGAAGAAGGTTGTTGTGCAGTCTCATGGCGCTTGGCATCCCAGGATTTGTTTCCCACAAGTGCGTCGAGTTGCGAATATCCGTGAACACAAGGGTTACATGACCAATTGGGGGTGGAACCTCATCTACGAGCCTGTTGATGACTCGGTCTCTAACTTCGTCCCTCTTCCTCGCACGGTACATTTGAGGGTCGACGATGGAATCCATGGTAGGCCGACGAGACCGTGAATCAGCCGCAAAAAGGTCTGCAACCCAAACAACCATGATCATTGTGCTGCCATCGGCGCCATAACTGATAGCAAAATCGCGAAGCTTCTGTGCTGCAATCATTGGGTCTGGCCTTTCGGATTTTGCCACAGTCCGCGCAATATCGACAGCTGTCTGATGAGGTACGTAGTCCCACAAACCGCGGTTGGCGATGATGACAAATTCATCGAGTTCAGAAAGTTCGTATGTGAACAAATCGGGTTTCGCATTCAGGGTGGGAAAGAATTTGAAGTAACCAAACGATCGAGAAACCTCGACTTCATCGTTGACCAGACCAGGAGGAGAAATGAAGCCTTCAGCTGAGCGGATACGGGCCGTTTCCTCTCGGTCGTAGGGATCGTGTTTCTTCGAAATCTCGATGCTCACTCCCTGTCTCGAAACCACGGCCAAAGCATCACCTGCATTCGCAGCGAAGAGTGTCCTCTCGACAATGTAAATCACGATACCTGACACTCCAACCTTGGCATATTGCGAGTCATAGACCAATGTCGTACCCGTGCTTGCATGTGAGTTCTTCCGCTGCATGCTGTGGATGGCGTTAAATAAGTCCTGGTTAAGCTTCAGGAATGTCCAGTGGAGTGCCTTCGGAACATTATCCCTCTGCGACATGGCAGCACCTTCACTCTTCATTTTTGCATTTACGGCAGCCAGTTGAGTCAGGAAAACGTTCACAAAGTTGTCAAGGAGGTACTTCGCGAGTGTGTTGGGTGTTGCACCAGGCTTCAGAGCTGGTGGGTGAGTTCTTCCGAACATGGCGAAAATGGCTTCGCCTTTTCGACCCGGGAATTCGTGAACCAAATCCAACATTGTGAGATGATCGTTCCTCCCCAACGAATCTGCAATACCGTATCCCATGCCACAAACCGTGGACAGAGAAGAGCGTATCCGCCTATCCAATCCCTCCTCCGGGATATCAATTGTAGCATACTTGGCAGGGGAGGTGATCGTGATGTCCATAAGGCCTAGAACCCGCAGTTCCCGTAGATTCGTGAACCCAGAAAGCATAGGCATGATTTGGGATGATTGCATAGAACGGCGGTGATCTCCCACACCCCCTGACCTAGTCTCCGTTTTGATCTGGAGTCGTTTGTTCCCAGACAGGTTGAGGTAATTGAGATTCGTGTTGAAGTTCCTGAGAATTGAAACAAGTATCAGACATTGAATGACTGAGTACATGGCATGGTCTCTTACCAGTTCCAATCAAACTCCCAGTTGTTGGTGTTATACCTCAAGGAATTACTCCCTACGTCCAAGATCTTCAAATTTGGAACTTTTCCGAGCTCTTGTGGCAGGGTGTGCAGCTTGTTCGCATTCAGAAAGAGTGTCGTCAGATTTTTCAACTTTGGGAGGTCCTCTGAAGGAAGGCTTGTGAGTTTGTTCCCGCTGAGATACATCTCTTCAAGGTTAACCATATTCCGGAAAAAGTTAAGGGGTAAGTCGACAATCTCATTGAATGAGAGATTCAGAACTTTCAACTCCTTGAATATCATAAGCGGGTGCAGGACGTTCTCCGTGAGAGAGTTTTCGCCAATGTAGAGCTTTTCGAGTTTCTGGGCAAGCGGGGGTAAAAATTTGTTCAGCCCTAGTGACATGGTCGACGTCTTCCGATCGTTGAGCAGCGGAGGAATAGTTCCGTCCATCACAATTTGGGTTGACGGTGGTATCACTGGCGGATCATGCCACGTCGAGATGAAGTTGGAGGTAACGTTGATTTTGGTCAAATTGCTGCAGTACCACAATGAAGCTGGCAACTCTGTCAAACTGTTGTTGTGGGCGTCCAAAGACTTTAATTTCTGAAGGTTTCCGATCGTTGAGGGAAGTGAATCAAGTTTGTTGTCCGTGCATGACAGTGTCTCCAACTGTAGCAACTCGCCTAGACTGTCGGGTATGGATCGTATTGAATTATGGTCGAGCTTCAAGAGTTCTAGCGATGAAAGTTGACTCAAATCGAGGTTATCCAGTGACGACAACTTTGCATACGAAAGGTCGAGCGAGATAAGTGCATAAGACGATTCGCCCAATGGCGCGGGAACGAGTGAAACTTGAGTCACATCGTTATGAGCCACTTCTAGAGTGGTCAGGCGTGGTCCAAGCGACAGATCCAGGGTCGAAACGGCATTGTGGTCAGCGCGGAGGGTGTTCAGCTGGGGAAGCCTGCAAACGACAGCCAGATCCGAGATATGGTTTCGACTGCAGTCGAGCTCCCGCAGGTTGTCTAACTCGGCGAATTCGTGAGGGAATTTGGCAACTTGGTTGCCAGCAAGGATGAAGCGCCCGAGTGTTTTCATCTTCCCAATGTGCTCCGGAAGCTCGGTAATCATATTGAACGAGATGTCAAGGTTGCGGAGGTTCTCCATGGACGTTAGCTCAGGAGGAAATTTACGGAATTTGTTATTTGAAATGTTGAGCGTTTCCAAGTTTCTGAGGCGAGGGAAGTGCCAAGGAAGCTTCTCCAATCGGTTGTTTTGCAAGAATAGTGTCATTAGTCCCTGGATTCGATCGAGATATCTGTCCTCCAGGTCCTTGATAGAATTATTGGATAAGTATAATCGGTGTAGGGTGGAAGCGTGTTGAAGGCTTGGGGGGACTTGCTTCATGGCCATATGTTCGAGGCGGAGTTCGCGGAGGGAAGTACAAGACTGGATGAAATCGAGGGGGATTTCGATCATTGGATTTCGAGACAGGTAGAGCGAGACAATTGAGTCAGCATGTTGATGGAGGACGACAGGGATGGTGCGTAAACTCCGACCGGAAAGATCAACTAATTCATAGCTTTCAAATTGAACTGATTCTTGCTGAACAAGTTGTCAGCTATAATTGAAAGAAAAGACAAACAGCAAGAACGACGCACCCCTGCCAAAACTTGACTCTTAAATACGAACTTCAGGAGCATGTTTAGAGCTTCGTTAGAAAAGAGGTGAACACCATCCTCATAATCGTAACCAGCTTGCTCTTGCCGCAGCCTTACAATCGAAGCGGGGCATTCATGAGGTCCAAGTATTCGTTCTGTAAAAATATTAAAATCATATATATGTCCAAAGGATAAGCCACAAACCGCGTCCTTGTTCTTTTAAATATAGGTTATGGCGTATACGTTGATCCTGGAGCGACATTCTTGATTTAATTTTGTCGCTAAACTCTTGCACCGTTGTTGAGAGAGTGAGTGCCACGACGTGATATTCCCCAGTTTGTCGGTATATCCGAAAGTGATAAGGAGACGTTGCACGAGGTTCCAGGAATGGCAGTCTCACAAGTGGACCAGCAGGCTTTCGTAATTCAGACATCAATGAGGTTGCAGAAGACGCAGTGTTCTTCCGGAAAATCGCCCCCAACCGCTCGTCTTTCCATCTCCCTACACTCATGGATGATACGTCATCGGATGCCAAATCTTCTCCTGAGCTCAAACCATCAGCCTCAGTGGCGCCGCCATAGGCTAAACGGTCGTATGCATCGTCGGGTTTTACAACAGCCCAGCTTTGAGGTGGTATCCACTGTTCCGGTGATGAAGGGCTATCTGAACAACCAGTTGAAGATGAGGAAGGTATAGAGGAACTCTGGTCGAGGAAAGGCGGGACCATAGATGTTGGAGACACTTTGCGTAGATCACCGTTGATCGGGAAATTCTGCGAGCCCAAAGCGGTTTGCTTCCAAGGATCAACGAAAAAATGCCCATTGTTTCGTAAAGGATTTGGTTCGGAGATTGAGGTTTCAATGACAGGACTCGTTAGTGGGCTGGGTAATGGCTTAAGGGTCGAAGTAGGGTTGTTGAAATCAACAATGCCGGCCATTAAATCCTCGTCAAGTACGATTATACCTTGAGGAAGACCTAAGTCCAGCTCGGTACCGACGTCCGAACGTTTAGGAGGTGGTAAGGGAGGTTCTTCGGGCTTGTGACTCCTAGACCTCGCCTTCCCTTTATCTCGTTTCTCCTTCTTTGCCATTGATGGAAATGTCGCTGGAGTTGGAAGCGATATGGAATTTTGTGGAAGCGGTGGCCGGTCCTTCGTGGGCAGCGGGGGTACTGGAGGATTGGAGGAACGATGGGGCGATGATACGGGTTCCGAGTCTTCGAACTCGGATCGTAGGTTGATTTTACTGCGAGACCGGAGTCTTGAGAGCAGAGAAAGTTTCGGTTTTCTGACTTCCACAGAGTTTGTAGAGCTGATACTGGGTGCCACACCCTTTGAGGATTCCGCGTCGTCGGTTGAATGTCTCTTGTAATCCGAAATTGTTACAGTACTCTGGGATGCTTCGGATGACCTCGAACCTCGTAAAAGGTTGACTGAACTGCCCGGCATCGAAATAAAGGAAGCAAGCGATGCCTTTGGTGAAAATCCGAAGGATCTTGTGGAAGAGAGCCTCTCCGGAAAAGCGGATTTCGGGGGCGGCGTGGGCTAAGAAATTGAAAATAAAAAATACAAATCAGCACCTGAGAAGAGAACATCGGAATGAGAACGAACTGGTACATCTATCCAAGGAGCGATCGTAGCATCCTCATTCACCATCCCAGAGCACACCGCTTCATATCGCGCACGGCCATTCTGGTCAACTGCTTCTTCGAGTTTGATGATAGGGTCATGGGATTGGTTTGACATAAAAGTGATTCTTGGTCGCCGCCCTTCACACTGACGACGACGGCGATGGCTGGCGAGATGGCGTGGACGGTCAGAACAAGGAAAGCCCGAACCCGAACTACAAACCCATCGGATACGCCCAGCATCCAAACGTTGCCGCTCCCACGGGCCGTCAAAGTTCAGCCAATCAAGACTTGTTTTTGTTTCTAGCATTTGGGGTCAAGCAGAATACAGGAAGTCTGTTACAAATTCTCTCGTAATGAAATGCCAGATGTAGTGCGACCATCCTTCCAACACCCCTGCTCCAGTCATGAAGTGGACACAATCGCTATTAACGTGCTGCAGTGAAAGATCAGTTCACTCGCAGGAGAGGTATTCCAACACGTACTGCATCAGGGCGCAACCGAGCAGGTCGGTCAATACCAAGATAATGGATATCCGGATATACTTTTCGGTTGGACAAGAGCTTCTATACACCGCGGTCCCGGCAGTTGTTCAGGGGAGCGGTATGAATCAATCACGAAATAACTCACATCGAAAATGTCATTGAACTGCCAAATTTCGCCCCAATTATTCCAATTCCACAGGACCGTCTTCGTCGGTTGTCGGGCGTTATGACATTCTCCATGCACGGGTATATATGCACGAACGACAACTCGCTTTCTACTGGCCTTCTGTGCTGCTGGGCCCAATCTCCACGACAACACTGGGGCAGATGCCTTGATATGAGTTTCGACTTCGTCTGCCCAACGCTGCACGGCATGTTTAAAAAGATTAATAACGCCCTCTATGCCAGGAGGGGACGTCTTTGAAAACGCTTCTACGGTCCAGTGCCCCGCGGTGTTGACAATCATGGTCTTGTAGTTCCCTGTAGGAAGGGGGGCAAGGAACTCGGCGAGATATTCCGGCAAAGGAACAGTCCAGACAGCCTGTTCGCCAAAAAGCGAGTCATCCTCTAGAATTGTCGCAGGAGGTTGGATTTCACGATGGATTTGTATCAACTCCTCCTTGGAAAATAGAATATCTATCTGTCGGAAAGTGACAAGTGGCGTCTTTGCAATGTCGAAGTCCTTCGGGAAATTAATCGACGCAACCAGGGGCGATTTGGGATCAAGGTACAGATTCTGAGGCCAACCACGATCCCAAGGCTTTCCCGACGTGTAGTCTGGTGTCGCGATGACATGTCCGTGCAACGTGCAAGAGAGAGAAAAAAAATGGTTCTCCGTCATGGAATCTAAAACAGTATAAATGGTTTGCATGCAGAATAGCATAATAAACGGACTCACCACCGACGAGATACCATCCTCCATCTTCAACCAAAACCTTGATTAACTCTCCCTTATCCAACGGCCCCAAACCCGTGCAGTTCTTTCCAGGAACCCATTTCCAAGATTGTGCGCCAGGGAACTTATCCCACATGTCCTTTTTATCCACTGCAAGATGCCAAGAAAACTCTCTCGAGCTTGCACAACCACTGAATCCAGAGAATTCAATAGCGTCTTCTTCATTTGTCATATTTGTTTTCGTGGTATGCGGAGAGTGGACCCATTCGCCATGGGAATAGTCCGCTGGCGAACAGGAGTGGAAAGTATCAGGGAGACTGAAAGTTGGGACTTTCAGAGAGGGTGCGCTTGTATAGAAAGCATATACTGCAAATAAAATAGTCGGTAAGACGAATAACCATAACAGCCTTTTCCTGAACGTAAGCATGAGGATGCTGACTCGGAGAACATGTCCGAAAACAGATTCTTGATCCGTGAACGCTGTACCGTGACGAAATCATTTCCCGTCGATCCTTATTTCTTGGAATCATTTCTTCGAACAATACGTCTTTGGATGATACAGTCGCGAAGGTCAACGGTCAACATTCAACTTCATGCTTCAATATGCTACATTACATAACTTGTAGGACTTGATGCATTTAAGTCCCAATCAGACTCAATAATAACAACGAGGTTTATATTATTCCATATCCGTCAGGCTATTCATCCTTGGGAGCCCTGGACGATGAATAACTGGCGATCCTCGTTGGTGCGCTCCTACCCGTCCTATTTCGACACAGCATCAATAAAGAGGTCCTCCGAGTCTATGATTAAAATCAGCACAAACCACCCGCACCCTCTACTCAAAGATTCTTTGGACCCACCCAAATCATCTCCTCAAGTACAGTAAGTCACGGCATTACTAGTAGTTTGACAACCTCTATTAAATAGTAAACTCACAGTTGATTCCATCGTTGCCAAAAAAATCCATCACACCATCGCACACTGCCTCCTACCAAAAGGCCCAAACCACACCCATAGAAAGGTAACCGGCTTTCCCTCAAACATGTACGTCCGAGTCACACACCCAAAAAGAAGCACTCAACACCATCACGCACAGCTTCTCAAACACATCGGCCAGCCAACTCTTCATTATTCATTGGCAGAAAAGTCAGTGATCCATCCAATTTAAAGGCTGCCTCTCTTGATGAATGACGACCACGGTCACCCAAGTAGTTTTTTGATTTTCACGAAACACCTAGTAATGGCAATGTTTTGGCAAGCTCAAAATAAATATCCATGTTTCAAGTTCATTTGATAGGCGCTGTACCCGTCATAAACGCTCATTGGATCGGATATTGAAACAAAGGGCGAATATAGATCGATCTCACGTTTGTCCAAAGATGACGTATCATAGTTACAGAATGAGCCAGGTCGTTATGCGACTGCGGCAAGTGAACAGTTCCGACTCGTACAAGACAGATTATTATTTACCGTACTAAAAATGGATGCGTAACTACCAAGTCTGGATGATTGTTGAGGCCGGATCACAATATTGTGAAGGAGATGAAACTCGGGATACGAGACCTATGTAATGGTGAACGAGAAATCCTACAAAGTTACCAAAATGAAGAGAGACATGCGGATGTACTGATAATGCAATTGTGTCGTTACTCGTCTAAAAAAAAAATAAGGATGGGATGGTTCTGTATCATGCAAAATAAAAATAAAAAATGCTGCTCAAGACCGAGAAAGAAAAGAAATCTAAATGCTGTGCCATCACAGGTATTCGTTCATCTCGACATCGTCTTGACGTCTATCGAAACCTACCCTTTCGTTTCTCCGCCGACTAAAAGCAGACGGCATCTTCGGAAACGCCGAATATGGATTCGAATTCGCTCTCGTAACAGGCTGTGCATGAGGTCGCCCGTTTGCAGGAGACGAACCGTTTCGAGCTTCCGACCTGGACTTGGTCCTCGGTGTCGATGCCGACCTTGTGGGAACAGGTGGTTTGGAGTCGGAGTCGGATAGACGACAAGGGAGAATCGTACTGTCGGAAGTGGACGATGCGTCGGCATCAGGTAGCGTCGTTTTGGACACGTCTTCGTTGTCGTCGTCGCTATATCGTGGATATGGGTGGTTTTTAACGCCTCCCAAACTTACCGCGTCGAGGCGGTTCTTTTCTTCAGCGATAAGTTTATCAGCGGCGGCTGTAGCTGCCGAGATGTCGCCAATACCGGAGCGTGTGCCCCATCCAGTCTATGACGTATATTAAAAAGTGCATTTAATCCAAAAGGGGATACAAAATAGACGCACCTCGTGTAATGTGCAAAGCGCATAAACTTTCATAATCGCAAAATAATATCCAAATAGGATGTATGCTGGGACGTATATAATGTGTGAGGGTTGGTTCCAGAGATGGGGCATGAGTTTAAGAGTGCGAGTGGCCGCCAGCCATACGAAATAGGATGCTAGGATGTTCCTTGGATGGCAATGTAAGTAGGGGAAAGGAAGGGAAGGTATTAAAAACGTACCACCAAGGAAGATGGTAGCCACCTTGTTCTATGGGTTTTGAGCTTTTGATCATGAGGTAAGCTACAAGACATGGACCGACGAGGAGGGTAATGGGGTTGAATAGCTTGTCCACCTTAATGACGATCGTCAACGATGCGTAATAAAACGCAATGAAAAGGGAATTACCATAGTGTATGCGACATAAGGGTGTGTAGTCCATATATGCCTCTCTGTGAATAGACTTCGCAGATCGGAACGCCAGGTATTGCGTGTCCACCTCAGTACTTGCTTGAGGAATCTCCAGTTTGGTTTCATAGTGGAAAGAATCTCGGTCTCTTTACAACATTGGACGTAAGTGCTCCAGCCGTGCGAGACCATCCACCGGGTCAGGAATTTGTCATCCCCCGAGTTGAGTTGATACTTGCCCAACCAGTAATCGTGGGTGAAGCCATGCAAAAAGTCAGGGTCTTTGAGGATGACGGTACGATATGCGGCTGTGCGACCCGAAAGACAAGGGATCCCGCCATCGATGTGGGTTGAGGAAGCGATCTCGATGTTCCGGATGGTCAAGCGGAAAGCGGCGAGAACCTCCCAGACGGTCATTTGCTCCCCTACGGATTGTACTCGCTGACTGGTACCGACCCCGCCGACTTTCTGATCTTCGAAACATGCTAGGACGTGAGGGAGCAGGGTTGGAGGCCAAATGGCGTCGTCGTCGGCAAAGACGATGATGTCGGTAGTGGTGTTCTTGATACCGTGGCTCATCTGCAAACGCTTATTGGCGAAAGGGACGGTGAGAACGCGTATACGTTCGGGATCGACCTGGTTGGCGAGGTCTTGCAGAGGGCCCCGCATTTTCTCCTCTGTGATGATGAGAATCTCTTTGGGGTTGCCGACAAGCCAGCTGCGTGCGGCATCTTTGAACTCGTCGCCTGCATCGATGGTGGGCACAATGACTGTGACGTCTTCGGAGGCGAGGTAGGTAGGGTTGTCTGGGAGGGGAACGGGGCGATAGGCGGCGGCGGCGGCGATGCGGATGAGGTACCAGAGATAGCGGTAGAAACTGGGGAAAATATGGGGGTCAGCCTCCGGGAGTAGGTGGTCGCTGTGCTCACCCGATGACCCCAAAGGGCACAACTAGAAATATATAATTGAGCGAACAGGGCGAGGGAGGGAATGGCGAGTACTCACAGATTGGAAAATCATCCGAGGTGAGGTAGAGCATCGAAAGGAACGGAAGGAGTCGGGAACGACAAAAGAACGAGAACCCGGCTGGGCGGGAGAATCGAAGCAAGTCAGGCGTATTATAGGCCAGATCTGGTGGTTAACACTATGCGACCGGACTTTGAATTCTGGTTGCCGACGCTCGATTTGAAACACAGAGTACGTCTGGGGAACAGTACATGTCTCCATAACCACAGACACCAGCGAGCTAGGCTGTCGTTTGCATCAGAACAGTGTCAGACACTGCAGAGTTTATCGACTAGTCTCCATCAAAACAGTTTCGTCGCACTGTCCATGCAAAGTTCTTGGGCCTTTCGTGTCGTCGTGTCGTCCTGTGGTATTCCCCATACATTTGGATGTGAGTTGAGGGAGAGCTGAAGAAGTCCAAAGACTCGCAAGTCCGCACCACGTGAACTTGAAAATATCGGGCCGGGGACGTATCATGCCAGAAGTTGATAATAGAATGCTGTTTAGAACGTTAATAACAGTCATCGGTCGACAATCGAGGGAGATACTTACAGGAACTGGTCGTCGACGCAAATGGGTTTGATGGGCGTGGAGTTGTGGCGGACTGTGCAGGGCCAAGCAGACTTTTGATACTTCAGTGATATTCGTAAGAAAAGAGTGCGCAACAGATAAACAAAAATACCGTATAAAAATCTGTTCATAAGACCTCCCAGTGGGAACCTCTTCCTGCTCTGCAACAATGCTATGCCAATGCCTATTAATTTCTTCTGGCCACTGCTACATCGCGCTAGTGTTTCAAGTTAATAAAAGATCGAGATTTAGATCGTAGATGTTACATACCTGAAACGCACACAGATCTCAACCACATGGTAGAAACAACAAGAGTTGGAGATTAATTAATGGAACGGCGAATCACTCAGGCTACTCAGTCAGACGATACTAGTTGATACCTTCTTCACCTTGCCTTGTTGAAATAGTTTGGGCATCACTGGTTGGTTAGAATAGAATTCGGGGCCTGTCCTTGCCTCCCGAGAGGACCCGTTGGTCGCCCCCGATGAGACACAGCTCGCAATCGAAGAGCAGTTGATCCGACCTCGTGACAACCCAGCTTTTTTTTGCGAAGGGGAACAGAATGAACAGTCTCTCGAAGTGGGAGAATAACAACGTAGATTCCTACAGAAAGTGCAAGCAATAACGCGGCCAGTGCAGCGTCTACAATTCGTCACGAGGATTCAAGGAAACCAACTCGACGTCGAAAACGAGTGTAGAGTCGGGAGGGATGATAGTTCCAAAGCCCCTGCTTCCTATCAAAAGAAAAAGAAACATCTCAATTCTGGTATGCTTAAAATTGAGCAAGAGGGCTTACCGTAGGCAAGGTCCGCTGGGATAGTCAATCTGCGCTTTTCGTTGACACACATTCCGACGATACCCTGGTCCCAACCCTTGATAACTTGACCAGCGTCGACTGTGAGGTTTTCGTGTTAGCGCCAAGTTGATTGATTTTTCGAGAGAGATGGGAGGCTCACGTGTGAAAGACAAAGGTTGGTGGCGGTCGTGACTGGATAGGGGATGTCATCCAATTCTGTAAGCTTATGGGTAAGAAATCATACCTAGAATCGAATTTAACACCCGTTTTATGCAGCGTCCCCGTCTATCCATCGTTTAGTAATTCGTTTTATCGTTATAGTAAAAGGATTCAGGCACTCACATAGTGGACGTGGACATTACTGCCTGAAGAGGCTTTTGTTGACTCGGCGACACAATCAGGAGGTAAATAGGTGACTTCAATTTCGAGCTTTTCAGGAGCAGTGTACGCCAGAGCAGTAGATGCAAAGAGACAGCTTGAAATCCAACTTAGGACCTTCATTATTGGACTTTGGTGAACGTAGCACTATGATGAGACGCGGTCACGTTGATAAATGTTTCTAAATAAAACCAATCATAACATCATGATATGTGACAAGTTACAACTCGGCATCGCACTCGAAATATGAACGATCCATGGAATATGTGTCTGGAAACCTTTTTTTGCTACGACCGCGAGCAAGGAGTCGTTAATAGGGAACATGTGGATCTGAAGGAGAAAGGTGGCTTCTCATGGATATGGTTCAAATACCCTTCATTGACAATGGAGAGCATTGGCAGTACACACTCTCCATCAATTTTCTGCGATTTCGAATAACGGGGAGGGTTGTTGTACGAACCTTAGAAGCCCTCTGTCGCTTTCATGCGATTTCCAACAGCGGAGAGGTTCCGTAGACCACTTTTCAACAATGAAGAGGGTTCCTCACTTTCCTGTGATATCCGAAGTTAGGTCCGTCACTGCCAGTCACCACCATCTTTGCCACTGGCACCCCAGCTCTATTTTCCCCCGAGTCCGCGCCAGTGCACTCGGGAAGCAATAGAGATAGAATGGCAACAAATCTAAGAATGTTGCTTCCCGGGTTCAGCCCCGAACTTGGAACTTTAAAAAAAATTTCAGCTTCGGGACGTAGGGGACTGCATGGGGAATATGCAAGAGTACGGCATTTCGAAAACCAGGCGGTGACATAGCCTCTTCTTGATACCAATATGTTCCCCCTCATTCGTCTCCTGTTTCTGCTCCTTCTGATCTACCAATTCGTCGTGCAAGCGGCGGATCCAAGTAGCCCTCACGACGAATCTCCAACGAACTGTGTGGACGGTTGTTCCAAACGGACATTGTTCGATATCGTATGGAGTTGCGTATCAACGACGATAATCTGTGCTTGGACTTCTATACATCCCAACATCCCCCCTCGAGAAAGCTATTTGAAGAGAACACTCCGAAGACTGGAGTTGATGTTCTGGACGATTGTCGCACCGGAGATCCTTCCTTGCTGGGCACTTAACCAGCGTCTGGCAGCAATGACGGTTAGAGATGTCCACAACACAGGAAAATGTGCGTTTGCAACTTGTGTCACTCGTGAAAAGAAACATGTGATCATAAAGAATTCCAGGTTATAAAGAGGAGCCATGTGGGTTTCTGAAGCGATGGTTTTCATGGCATGAACTTCCAAATGAGAATCAAGGTGCGTATCTGAGTGGCATCTATCCGGGAGTGAAGTCGTAAAGAGGTTTAGCAGCGTGGACCCTAAAGCATGGACATTTCCTGATCATGGGAGGCTTCCAACTTGTCGAGCCGGTCGAGGGAAATTCAGCGTCGCCAGAAGCATCCACGGGGACGGAACAAGTTGCACCAGATGATGTAGTCAATATTCAGCCCACGGCCGCGAACGCTCCCTCGGCGGAGGGACCCAATGCTGATGCTGAAAAAGGACCTGCTCCGCTCGAAGAAGGTAGGGTTACGATCCTGACCCTGGAGATGCTCCGAATGCTAGTGAAGGACCCAGAGATCAGGATTCGAATTACCGAAGACGAAATAACGGATAGGTCGAAGGGGGACGCACTCTCCAAGATTATCTTTATACTGCAGTCATCTTGGTTTATTATGCAGTGTGTCGCACGCCGGGTACAAGGGCTTAGTTTGACTCAGCTGGAACTGACTACACTGGCTCTAGCAAGCTTGAATGGAATCACGTTCCTCATTTGGTGGGATAAGCCGCTCGGTGCATGTATGCCTGTGCGAGTGTACCTGAAGCGCAAGCTGACAGATGCAGAAAGAAACACAGCAGGAGTGAGTAATTTCAACTTGGAAGTGTTTCTGTTCTGACCAGCAATCGCAGCGAGGTCAATCTCGTCGGTCGAAATTAGTTCCTGACATCCAGAAACTCGTTGCAGACCACATACCGATTTCGTTTCGCGACATGATCCAAGTCCTCCTCAATCACTGGCGGAGTATTTATGGAATTATCTATATTTATTTGGTGCTACCCATTGTTGTGGTGGGTATAATCCTCCCTCTCCCATTGTTCGCCTTCATGTTCGCCTTCATGTACACTATCCAAGATCTGGTGGGAGAATCAGCTTCCTTCCCTGCCGACGCCACCCACGTCCCTACGTTCTATGTTCCCAGTCATCGATATTCCAAGTGGTTCCACACCTTTCTCTTGATGTCCCTTGTCTCCATCTTCGGTGGCATTCATTGTGCAGGATGGAATTTTCCTTTCCTCACTGACCAAGAGAAGGGCCTCTGGCATACCGCTTCTCTCACAGTCGCCATCCTTCCGATCCCTTTCATCCTGTTCAGTCTCATGTACATACTCCTTAGTATCCTCTTATCCGATGACGGCGACGAATCCTTCAACGAAGGTCTTATTTTCATCGCCACTCTCGTGTATCTACCTGCCAGGCTTGTACTCCTCGGACTGGCCCTGGCACTCTTGAGGCATCTGCCCCCGAGTGTTCTCATCGCTATTGATTGGACCAAGTTTTTTCCCCACCTCCCAACACCTTCAATCAATTAAATAAATGTCGTCTTCCAATTCCCCCGACTCCCAAATTTCCAGCTGAACGTAAGTCTGTTGTCGAAATTCGCGACGAGTGATCTAACACGGGTTTAGGTTACTGCGAGGCTCGACAAACTTGCTTGCGGAACCGACCCTTGACTCGGGAAAGCACAAAGGTAGACCTAGGCTCGGAAGCGGGCATGGTCGATGATACGCTCATCGCCCCGCCCCTTATCCTGTTCGATTTCTAATCCCGACCGTCAAAGGCACATACACAGGTTTTGACAGCGCTGTTCACATAGAGAGCTTCAGAGTAGTGCTGGAACTGAAATACAATATTCCTTGAGATGGCAAAGCATCGGTTCGATACTGACATAAATTAAAAAATAAATCGAAAATCAAAAGGGGAAAGGAAGGGGGGATGTTGAGTAGCACGATATCCTGCCATATCAGCACTGGATACTCCCAAAATGTCAATCCTGAGAATAAGAATATTCCGTTCGTTTTAAGTGGCTAGACAAGGGATACTTTGTATGTAAGTAGAAGAAAACTGAAAGAAAACACAGCGGCACCGTACGCGTGCACTTGATCAAATTTGTTGTGGGTGGCTCTCCACAGCGTCTGGCCTTCTCAGCGTCTTTGCTGTCATTGGCGCCGTTGCTGTCATCGTTGGTTCAAGTGATAATTGCCAATACATCGGCAACTCCGCTCCGGCGCTGTATAGTTTACCGCAAACTGCCGTTTCCAGTTTGCACATCAACAACTAAAGATTACGAACGTCGACAACGCTCACCACTTTCCTTCGCAATGGTGAGATATTCCTCAGTCAATTCCTATTAAATTTCTCAACTCATCCGGTTCCCGTAGCCGTCAAATAAGAGATTCATTATCAAGCAAAAGCTTGCCAAGGCTGCGCGGCAAACCAGGTGCGTTATCCTTGGCTGGGAGAAACAGAGCGGGGTCATTCTAATGCGTTATATCTCAGGCCGATTCCTCAGTGGTTCCGCCTAAAGACGGACACAAAAATCCAGGTACGACTAACTTGATTTTTTCCTCATGTAAGGGATACTAATTTTTATTCTTTAGTATAACGCGAAGCGACGCCATTGGAGACGAACGAAACTCAACAT
>Ga0307517_10003456_pt1 | contig 24568 bp, 20 predicted proteins | sample 23_EM_MG_FD_194515 | JGI IMG/M metagenome (GOLD analysis project Ga0307517, IMG submission 194515) | Populus trichocarpa ectomycorrhiza microbial communities from riparian zone in the Pacific Northwest, United States - 23_EM | ecosystem: Host-associated > Plants > Roots > Unclassified | place... | reverse complement strand
TCGGAATCGAACCGACACTCCTTGCGGAACGGGATTTTGAGTCCCGCGCGTCTACCGATTTCGCCACCGAGGCCGGTGCTGTAGAGGGCGCGATTCTGCCACAGGCGCCGGGCTTGAAAAGCACTCGTCGCCCCCGACCCTTAGACTCTGCCCTTTTCCGCCCACCCGGACCCGCGCATGCCGCCACTGCCGCCCATCACCCAAGCCTTGCTGCTGATCAACGTGGCGGTGTTCTGCCTCGACATCTTCCTCGGGACCTGGTTCACGCGACTGTTTGCGCTCTGGCCGATCGGCGGCGGCTTCCTGCCCTGGCAGGTGGTGAGCTACGCCTTTCTGCACGGCAGCCTGATGCACCTGTTCTTCAACATGCTCGGGCTGTGGATGTTCGGCGCCGAACTCGAGCGCCTGTGGGGGCCGAAGCGCTTCCTGCAGTTCTTCTTCGCCAGCGTGCTCACCGCTGCGATGACGCAGCTGCTGGTCGCCGCGCTGAGCGGGGCGCACTACCCGACCGTCGGCGCCTCGGGCGGTTTGTTCGGGCTGCTGCTCGCGTTCGGGATGATGTTCCCGAACCGCATCATCATGCCGCTGTTCCCGCCGATTCCGATGAAAGCGAAGGTGTTCGTCGCGGTGTTCGGCGGGCTCGAGCTGCTGTTCGGCGTGACCGGCACGATGGAAGGCGTCGCGCACTTCGCCCACCTCGGCGGCATGCTCGGCGGCTTCCTCATGATCCGCTACTGGCAGGGCCGCTCGCCGTTCGGGCGCTGAGCCGCGGCGGGCGCGACCGCCACCACAGCAGCAGGGCCGCACCGGCCAGCCCGCCCCAGTAGTCCACCGGCGCACCCCACCACCAGCGCTTGTGCCACGGCACATGCGCGGGGTCGAAATGCGACCAGCCGAAGGCCGGGTTGACCAGGAACCACAGGAAGTCCTCGGCGACCCAGAACAGCATCAGGCCGGCCAGCGCGAGCATCAGGTCGCGCCGGGCCCAGCCGCCGTTGAACGCGAGCGGCGACAGGAACATCAGCGCCATGAAGCTGAAGATCCACGCGTGGTAGCCGGTCATCGCGCGCCCGCCCCAGAAGATGTCGAGCAGCCAGTGCTTTTCGATGCGCCAGGTGGGCAGCGCAGCGGCCCAGCCCGCGGCGCCTTCGATCTGGATCTCGGCCTGGGCGAAGAAGAACGCCATCAGCACCACCCACGCGAGGTAGATCGCGGGGCGCTTCATGTCGGCCCGCCCAGCACCTGCCGCAGCACCGCCTGCGCCGCCTGCGGTTTGCCGAGCGCGCGGCTCGCGGCGGCCATCGCGACACGCTGGGGGGCGTCGGCCATCAGCCGCGCGACCTTGTACTCCAGGCCAATCGTGTCGTAGGCCAGCCAGGCCGCGCCGGCCTCCATCAGGAAGCCGGCGTTGTGCTCCTCCTGCCCGGGAATCGGCGAAATCAGCAGCATCGGCTTGCCCAGCGCCAGGCACTCGGACACCGTCAGGCCGCCGGGCTTGGTGACGACCAGATCGGCCGCCGCCATCAGCGTGTGCATCTCGTTCGTGAAGCCGATCGCGATCAGGCGCCCGGCGTGGCGCAGCGCGAGCGCGTCGAGCGCGGTCTTGGCCTCCGCGTTGCGGCCCGCCACCGCGACGACCTGAAATGCGTCGCCGAGCGCGAGCACCCGGCCGACCATGCCGGGCAGATCGCCGACGCCGGCCCCGCCCGACAGCATCAGCAGCACCGGCCGCGCCGGGTCGAGGCCGTCCATCGGTTGTGGCGGCGCGGCGGCGAACGCCGGCATCACCGGGATGCCGGTCACATGAATCCGTTCGGCCGGGATGCCGCGCGAGCGCAGGCGGAACGCGACCTCGTCGGTCGCCGCCAGGTAGCCGGCCATGCCCGGCACCAGCCACATGTTGTGCAGGTCGTAGTCGGTGATCTGCAGCCACACCGGGCATTCGATGCGGCCGTGGTTGCGCTCGCGCATCAACAGTTCGGCCGGCAGGAAGTGGGTGCAGATCACGGCGTCCGGCCGCAGGCGTTGGACCTCGTTCAGCAGCGCCCGCGCGCTCAGGCGCTCGATGCCGCGGCGCAGGCGCTGCGAGGTCGCGGTGTGTGGCGTCGCGTCGGTGTGCTGATGCACGTAGGACCACAGCCGCGGCGCGCGCGCGACGAGCCCGGCGTAGCCCTGGGTGTAGACCTTGCGAAGCCCGCCCCAGACGAAGTCCATCGCATCGATGTGCGTGGCCGTGTGCGGCGCGAACGACAGCGCCGCCGCTTCGAGCGCCTGCGCGGCGCGCACGTGGCCGTTGCCGGCGCTGACGCTGAGGATCAGCAGCTGGGTCATCAGGCAACCTTCGCGCTGCGCACTGCGGTGAATTCGCCCTTGGGGCGGCCCGGCGGGCTCATTGGAGTACCTTCGTGCTGCGCACTGCGGTATTCGCTCTTGGGGCGGCCCGGCGAGCTCATGCGGCCGGCGGTCAGTAGCCGCGGACGCGGTCGACCACCTGCGGCGGCAGCTCGCCGCGCTGCAGGCAGCGCAGGCCGGCAACGAACTGCGCCGCGATGGTCTGCGGCGACGACTGCGCCGCGATGTGCGGCGTGATCGTGATGCCGGGCACCGCCCACAGCGGGTCGTCGGCAGGCATCGGCTCCTGTCGTTGCACGTCGAGCGCGGCGCCCGACAGGTGGCCGCTGGCGACCGCGGCGATCAGGTCGGGCTCGACCACATGCGCGCCGCGCGCGATGTTGATCAGGTAGCTGCCCGGCGGCATCAGCGCGAATGCACGCGCGTCGAGCAGGCTGTCGGTCTGCGCGGTCAGCGGCAGCGCGCAGACGACGATGTCGGCCGTGGCCAGCACGCGGTCCAGCGCCACGCCGCTGCGGCGGCTCCAGCCCTGCACCTCGAAGCCGACCGCAGCGAGCAGGCGCGCCACCGCGCCGCCCATCGTGCCCATGCCCAGCACCGCAACGCGGCTGCGCACCGCGGCCACCGGCTGGCGGCGCCACGCGCGCTCGCGTTGTTGGGCCTCGTAGCCGGCCAGCCCGCGCGCATGCCGCAGCGCCATCATCACGACGAACTGCGCGATGCCTTCGGCCTGCTCGGTGTCGATGATGCGCGAGACCGGCACCTGCGGCGCCAGGTCGGGCACGAGCAGCTTCTCGACGCCGGCCGCGACCGCGCACACCCATTTCAGATTCGGCAAGCGCCCCGCGACGCCGGCGGGGAAGCGCCAGCCGAGCACGACCTCGGCCTCGGCGAGTTCGGCGTCGCCGAGGTCGCGGTGGTATTCGATCAGTTGCGCATCCGGCGCGATCGCGTGGATCGCGCTCGTGAAGTAGCCCGCGGGCATCGGGTCGGTCAGCAGCAGTGTCTTCATGGGATTCAAGCCAGCAGGCCTTGCGAAACAGTGGGGTAGCGTAAGCGCAGGCGCAGTTCGCGCTTGAACCGCGCATTGCTCAGGCGGCGCGACTCGCCCATGAAGCTGAGTTGCATGGGCGAGAGCTCGGCGCGCGCCTGTTCGATGCCGATGCGGCGCGGCCGCGCCGTGCCGCACAGGTCCGCGGCGAGGTCGAAGTAGTCGCCCATCTTCAGCGTGGTGTCGTCGCACACGTGCAGCACGCGCTGCGGCAGGCCGCGGTGCAGCGCGGCGACGCAGGCGCGCGCGAGGTCGTCGGCGTGGATGTGGTTCGTGTACACGTCGGCCTCGGGCGCGAGCACGGGCGTGCCACGGGCGAGGCGCTCGCGCGGGTGGCCGCCGTCGCGATCGCTGGCGTAGATGCCGGGGATGCGCAGCAATGTCACGCACACACCGAACGCGCGGCCGTACCAGCGCAGGCGCGACTCGGCGTCGACGCGGCGGAACGCGCGGTCGGTCGCCGGGTTCACAGCGCGCGTCTCGTCGATCAGCGCGCCGCCGCAGTCGCCGTACACGCCGCTGGTGCTGCCGTAGACGACACGCGTCACGCGCCGCTTGCGCGCGAGTGCGTGCAGCAGGTTCGCGCTGCGCGGATCGCTGCGGCCCTGCGTCGGCGGCGGCGCGAGGTGCAGCACCGCGTCCGCCAGGCCGGCGAGGCGCGCGAGCGTCGCGGGCGCGTCGAGATCGCCGACCAGCGGCAGCACGCCCGCGGCGCGCAATTCGCCGACCCGCCCCGCGCTCGAGGTCAGTGCCAGCAGGCGCCAGCGCCCGCGCAGCAGGGCCGCCACGCGCAGGCCGACGTCGCCGCAGCCGACGATCAGCAAGGTCGGCCGCTTGAAACGCCCCAGCCGGTCGGTCACGGGGAGATGGGATGTGCAGGCAAAATCACGGGTTGAGTTTAAGTGCGCCCCCTGGACGCCGAGTACGAGGTCACCCCTTCATGTCTTTCACCGTCACCGTGCAGCCCAGCGGGCGCGTCTTCAGCGTCGACCGCGACGAGCCCATTCTCAGCGCCGCGATCCGGCAGGGGGTCGGCCTGCCCTATGGTTGCAAGGACGGCGCCTGCGGCTCGTGCAAGAGCAAGCTGCTCGAAGGCCGCGTGATCCACGGCGTGCATCAGAACAAGGCGCTGAGCGCCGAGGAAGAAGCCGCCGGCTGGATCCTGACCTGCCAAGCCGCGCCGCAGACCGATGTGGTCGTCGAGGCCCGCACCGTGCCCGGCGCCGGCGAGTTCGCGATCCGCAAGATGCCGACGCGCGTCACGACGATCAGCCGGCCCGCGCCCGATGTCGCGATCCTGCAGATGCAGCTGCCGGCGAACGACCGGCTGCAGTACCGCGCCGGCCAGTACGTCGAGTTCATCCTGCGCGACGGCTCGCGCCGCAGCTACTCGATGGCGAACGCGCCGCACACGCAGGAAGACAAGCCCGGCATCGAGCTGCACCTGCGCCACCTGCCCGGCGGCAAGTTCACCGACCACGTGTTCACCGCGATGAAGGAGAAGGACATCCTGCGCATGGAGGGCCCGTTCGGCAGCTTCTTCCTGCGCGAGGACAGCGACAAGCCGATGATCCTGCTCGCCTCGGGCACCGGCTTCGCGCCGATCAAGGCGATCATCGAGCACCTGCAGCACAGCAAGAGCGAGCGCCACGCCGAGCTCTACTGGGGCTGCCGCAGCAAGGCCGATCTGTACCTGCACGACTGGGCGCTGCAGGCGGCGCGCACGCTGCCGAATCTGCGCTACATCCCGGTGCTGTCCGAGCCCAAGCCCGAAGACGCCTGGACCGGCCGCACCGGCTTCGTCCATCAGGCCGTGATGCACGACCACCCGAACCTGATGAACCACCAGGTCTATGCCTGCGGCGTGCCCATCATGGTCGAGTCGGCGAAGCACGATTTCGTGACCAGGAGCGGCCTGCCCGACGACGAGTTCTACGCCGACGCGTTCACGTCCGAAGCGGACAAGCACGGCGCATGAAGAGCATGACGATGCGCGCCCTGCGCGCCACCGCACTTCTTGCGACGACACTTCTCGCGCTGGCATCGATCGCCCACGCGCAGACCAAGCCGATCCGCCTGATCGTGCCCTACCCGCCCGGCGGCCCGCTCGACATCGTCGCGCGGGCGCTGGCCGACAAGGTGCACGGCACGCTCGGCACCGTGATCGTCGACAACCGCCCCGGCGCCGGCGGCAACCTCGGCGCCGACGCGGCCGCGAAGGCCGCGCCCGACGGCACGACGATCGTGATGGGTGCGGTCGCCACGCACGCGATCAACCCATGGCTGTTCGCGAAGATGCCGTACGACGCGCTGCACGACTTCACGCCGATCACCGGTGTCGCGCAGGTCCCCAACGTGCTGGTGATGAACGCCCAGAACGCCGACAAGCTCGGCATCCGCAGCGTCGTCGACCTGGTCGCCTACGGGCGCAAGAACCCGGGCAAGCTGAACTACGGCTCGGGCGGCAACGGCAGCGCCGGCCACCTCGCGGGCGAGATGTTCAAGGCACAGGCCGGCGTGTTCATGGTCCACATCCCGTACCCGGGCGGCAACCCGGCCCAGCTGGCGCTGCTGTCGGGTCAGGTCGACCTGAACTTCGACAACCTCGCGGCCGCCTCCGTCAACATCCGGTCGGGCAAGCTGCGTGCGCTCGCCGTGACGACCGCCACGCGCTCGAGCGCGATGCCCGAGGTGCCGACGATCGCCGAGAGCGGCCGATCCGTCGGCCTCGGCGGCTTCAACATCAACACCTGGTTCGGACTGTTCGGTCCGGCGAAGATGCCCGCCGACGTGACGCTGAAGCTGAACAAGGCCTTCGTCGACGCGCTGCGTTCGCCGGAGTTGAAAGCGCGGCTGGCGACGCTGATGGCCGAACCGATTGCCTCGACGCCGGAGCAGTTCGCCGCGTTCGTGAAGAGCGAGCACGCCAAGTACAAGCGTGTCGTCAAGACCAGCGGCGCCAGTGTGGAGTGAGCAGCAGCAGCACCGCGCGGCCGCCCGTTGGCTGGCCAGGAGACGCTAAAGGCAGGGGCCGGTCGATTTTCGCGGGGGTCTCGGCAGCGGATGGGGCCAACGGCCACCCGTTCTGAATCATCCGCCACACAGTGGCGCCGGGCTGGCGCCGATCGTCGCACAGGGGGCGTTTGGTAAACTCTCCGCTCGTTCAGACCCGGCACGGCCCGGCGACAGACGCCACACGGATCCTCTCACGCATGACCTCTGTCCAGCAAACCGACCTGCAGCGCGAAGTCGCTGCCCTCCTCGTCGAGGCGCTCAACCTCGACATCGCCCCCGCCACGATCGACCCGCAAGCCCCGCTGTACGGCGAGGGCCTGGGGCTGGACTCGATCGACATCCTCGAGGTGGCGCTGGTCGTCTCGCAGCGCTACGGTTTCCAGCTGCGCTCCGACGACGAAGACAACGTCCGCATCTTCACCTCGCTGGCCAGCCTCACCGACCACATCGCCACCCACCGGGTGTGATCATGCCTTTGCGCATCGCGGCGATCCTGCTGGCAAGCATCGCCTACGTGCTCGGCACGCACTGGCTGATGACGCGCGCCGGCGGCTCGCCCTGGAACGTCGTCGGCGTGCTGACGCCGATGCTGCTCGCGATCGCGGTCGGCGCGTGGCGCAGCGGCCAGCGCCTGCTCGGCGCGATCGCTGCGCTCGTGGTCGTCGGGCTGTGCGTGCAGGCCGCGATGGGGGTCGCGGTCTCGGCGGCCATGCTTTATCTGGCACAGCACGCCGGCATCCACCTGTTTCTCGCGGTCGGCTTCGGCAGCACGCTGCGTGCCGGCCACACGCCGCTGATCACGACGCTGGCGGCGCGCGTGCACCGCGAGCTGACGCCGGCGATGGTCGTGTACACCCGCAACGTCACCCTCGCCTGGGTGCTGTACTTCGTCGCGATGGCCGGCATCTCGCTGCTGCTGTTCGCGTTCGCGCCGTTCGACACCTGGGCGCTGTTCGCGAACCTGCTGACGCCGTGCTCGTTGGTGCTGATGTTCGGCGGCGAACACCTGCTGCGCTACCGCCTGCACCCGGAGTTCGAGCGCACCAGCATCGCCGACGCGATCCGTTCGTACCGGCACACGGGCAAGACGCCGCCGACGCGCGATTCGGCGGCATGAAGGCGCCCGGCCGACCCACGGATGACTATCGGAGTGCGCAGCTCGAAGCCACGCCGATGAACACGCTGCCATTGATCGCGGGCGACGCCTTGGATGCGCCGCTCGCGTGGCGCGACGGACACCCGATCTCGCGCCGCCAGTACCTCGCCGATGTGCACGCGCTGGCCGCGCGGCTGCCGGCCGCCGGCAGCATGCTCAACGTCACCGCCGACCGCTACCGCTTTGCGGTCGGCCTGGGCGCCGCGATGCTGCGCGGCCAGAACAACCTGATGCCGCCGAACCACACGCCCGACACGGTCGCGCGGCTGTGCGCGCTGTTCCCCGGCACCTACGGGCTGACCGACCAGGACGAGCCCGGTGTCGCGCTGCCGCTGATTCGGCATGACGATCAGCACGCACACGCCTCGGCGCGCGACGAGGTGCCGCCACTCGCCGACGACGCCCTCGCCGCGCAGGTGCTGACCTCCGGCTCGACCGGTGCACCGGTGCCGCACGCCAAGCACTGGGGGCTGCTGACACGCAACACCCGTGCCGGCGCGAAGCGGCTGGCGCGCGAAATGAGCCGGCCGTCGCTGGCCGGCGTCACGATCGTCGCCACGGTGCCGCCGCAGCACATGTACGGCTTCGAGTCGACGGTGCTGGTCGCGCTGCTGGGCGGTGCCGCGTTCGACGCCGGACGGCCGTTCTACCCCGCCGACATCGCACGCGCACTGGAGCGCGCACCACGCCCGCGCCTGCTGGTGACGACGCCGTTCCACCTGAAGATGCTGCTCGACTCCGGGCTCGCACTGCCCGCGATCGACCTGACGCTGTGCGCAACCGCGCCGCTGTCACCGCAACTCGCGGCCCGCGCCGAGGCCGCGCTGGCCGCGCCGCTGATGGAGATCTACGGCTGCACCGAGGCCGGCCAGGTCGCGTCGCGCCGCCCGACTGCCGGCGCCGAATGGCACACCTACGACGGCCTCGCGCTCAGCGGCGACGGCGCCGAGACCATCGTGCAAGGCGGCCACGTGCCGCAACCGACCCTGCTGGCCGACGTCATCGAGGTCATCGACGCGAGCACGTTCCGCCTGCTCGGCCGCTCCAACGACCTGATCAACATCGCCGGCAAGCGCAGCTCGCTCGGCCACCTGAACTACCACCTCAACATGATTCCGGGCGTGCAGGACGGCGCGTTCTGGCTGCCGCCCGACGACGCGAGCGGCGGCGTGGTCCGGCTGATCGCGTTCGTCGTCGCGCCCGGGCTGACGCCGCAGGCGCTGCACGACGCCGTCGTCAAGGGCTTGCGCGAGCGTGTCGACGCGGCCTTCCTGCCGCGGCGCGTGATCCAGGTGGCGTCGCTGCCGCGCGACGCAACGACCGGCAAACTGCCCGCGCTCGCGTTCGCCGCGTGGGCCGAACGCGCGCTCGCGCCGGCCAGAGGCTGAGCTCGCCGATGCACAGCGTCGATCTGCACATCCCCGTCGACCATCCGGCGTTCGCCGGGCACTTTCCCGGCCAACCGCTGCTGCCCGGCGTGTCGCTGCTCGCCGAGGTGCTCGAGGCGGCGCTCGACGATCCCGCGCTCGCGATGCTGATCGGCGCCACACCGCGCATCGTCAGCGCGAAGTTCCTCGCCCCGGTGCGGCCGGGCGCGCGGCTCACGCTGCGGCTCGATGCCGGCGCGCGAGGCCTGCGCTTCGAGGTGCGCGAGGGCGAACGGCTCGCGGCGGCCGGGCAATTCGAGACGGTTCGCGGATCGAGCGCCGGGCCGCCCCAAGCCGATCCGCACCCCCTCGGGGGGTCGACCGATGTAGCCAGCGGTCGGGGGGCTCCATGAGCACGCCGGCCGAGCGCAACCCGGCGAGCTGGGCCAGCGAGCGCGAGCGCAGCAACCTGTGGGTGCTGCGCCTGATGCGCTGGATCGCGGTGGCCGCCGGCCGGCCGATCGCGCGCCTGGTGCTGCACCCGATCACGCTGTACTACCTGGTCGCCAACAGCACGGCGCGGCGCGAGTCGGCGCGCTACCTGACGCGCGTGCTGCGCCGCCCGGCCGGCTTGGCGGATGTCTACCGCCACATCCACCGCTTCGCGTCGACGGTCCTCGACCGCGTGTATTTTCTGCAGGAGCGTTTCGACCAGTTCGACGTGCGCTCGACCGGCGCCGAACCGGTGCACGCGCTGCTGGCACATGGCGAAGGCGTGATGCTGGCCGGCGCGCACCTCGGCAGCTTCGAAGCGCTGCGGGCGACCGCGCAAGGTCGCGGCGCGCGCGTCGCGATGCTGATGTACCAGGACAACGCGCGCCTCATCAATGCCACGCTCGCCGCGGTGGCGCCGAACGCGCAGCTGCACACGATCGCGCTCGGCCGCGCCGGCGCGATGCTGGCGCTGCGGCGCTGGCTCGACGAGGGCGGACTCGCTGGCCTGCTCGCCGACCGCACGCTGCCCGGCCACTCGGAGCGCTCGCGCACGCTGAGGCTGGATTTCCTCGGCCAGCCGGCGTGTTTTTCCGATGGCCCGTTCCGCCTCGCCGCGATGCTGCGCCGGCCGGTCTACTTCATGGCCGGCCTGTACGAGGGCGGCAAGCGCTACGAACTGCGCTTCGCGTTGCTCGCCGACTTCCGGCCCGAGGCGCCGACCGAAGACCTCGACGTCGATCAGCGCGTGCGCGCGGCGATGCAGCGCTATGTCGCCCTGTTGGAGGCGCTGTGCGTTGAATCGCCGTACAACTGGTTCAATTTCTACGACTTCTGGGCCACCGCCGATGACGCCGCTTGATCGACGCCAAGCACTCGCCTCGCTGCTCGCGCTCGGCGGCGCGGCGGCGTGGCCGATGGGGGCCCGTGCGCAGACCGCCCCCTTCGATCTGACCGAGCTGATGCAGCTGCTCGCGAAGGTCAGGGCCGGCGAGGCGGTGTTCACCGAGAAGCGCAGCGTCGCGATGCTCGAGCGCACGCTCGAATCCTCGGGCAGGCTCAGCTTCGAGGCCCCCGACACCTTCGTGCGCGAAACGCTCAAGCCGCGCCAGGAGCGCCTCGCCGTCGTCGGCAACATGGTGACGATGAGCTCGGGGCAGCGCAGCCGCACGGTGCCGCTCGATTCGGTGCCCGAAGCCGCGGTCATCGTGGAGGCGATCCGCGGCACGCTCACCGGCAACCGCGACGCGATCGAGCGCCACTTCAGTGCCAGCGTGACGGGCAACGCGGTGCGCTGGACGCTCGAGCTCGTCCCGCGCATGCCGCGCCTGCGCGAGCTCGTGACCTCGGTGCGCGTCAGCGGCCAGCAGGCCGTCGTGAACGAGGTCGTCGTCGCGATGGCCGATGGCGACCGCTCGGTGATGAGCATCACACCGCGCGGCTGAAATGACCGCCCCCACGCGCCTCGGCGTCCTGGCCCGCCGACACGCCTTCGTGCTGTGGCTGCTGCTCGTGATCGCGGCGGCCGGCACGGCGCTGCGCACCAATTACGTCGCCGACCTCTCGGCCTTCCTGCCCAGAGCCCCGAGCGCAGAGCAGGCGGTGTTGCTCGATCAATTGCGCAGCGGCATCGCCGCGCGCCTGGTGCTGGTCGGCATCGAAGGCGGCACGCCCGAACAGCGCAGCGCCGCGTCGCTGCAATACGCGAAGACGTTGCGCGCGAGCGGTGCGTTCGATGCGGTCCACAACGGCGACAACTCGGCGTTCGAGGCCACCGGCAAATTCCTGTTCGACCACCGCTACCTGCTCAGCCCGGCGGTCGATGCGCAGCGCTTCAGCGTCGACGGCCTGCGCGCCGGCATCCTCGACGCCACCTCGCTGCTCGGCACGCCGGCCGGCGGAGTCATCAAGCCGGTCATCCTGCGCGACCCGACCGGCGAGACGATCCGCATGGCCGAGGCGATGCTGCCGTCGCAGGCACCGAAAAGCGAGGGCGGCGTGTGGATCTCGCGCAGCGCGCCGCGCGCGGTGCTGATCGCGACAACGCATGCCGACGGCGCCGACCTCGACGCGCAGGAACGTGCACTGAACCTGCTGCGCACGGGCTTCGCGCCATTCGAAACGCAGGGCCTGCGGCTGATCGTGTCGGGCTCGGGCAGCTTCGCGGTGGCGTCGCGCGCGCAGATCAAGTCGGAGGTCGAACGCCTCGCGATCGCCGGCGGTGTCGCCATCGTCGCGCTGCTGCTGCTCGCGTTCGGCGGCTCGCTGCGCACCCTGCTGACGGCGCTGCTGCCGGTGGCCACCGGCGTGCTCGCCGGCATCGCCGCGGTCAGCCTGGTCCACGGCAACGTGCACGGCATCACGCTGGGCTTCGGCACGACGCTGATCGGCGAGGCGGTCGACTACGCGATCTACTACCTGATCCAGGCGCGCTCGCTGCCCGGCGCGACGCCCGGAGCCGGCGCGCAGCGCTGGATCGTCGCGAGCTGGCCAACTGTGCGGCTCGGCCTGTGGACTTCGGTGTGCGGCTTCGCGGCGCTGCTGTTCTCGGGCTTCCCCGGCCTGGCGCAGCTCGGCCTGTTCTCGATCGCCGGCCTGAGCGCCGCGGCGCTGACGACGCGCTGGGTCTTCACGCGGCTTGCACCGGACGGCGCGCCGGGCATGGGCCTGCGCCGCCACCTCGGGCACGCGGTCGGCTGGTGCACCGCGGTGCTGCCGCGGATCAAGGTGCCGCTCGCCGCGCTGACGCTGCTCGCGGTCTTTGTGCTGGCGTGGCTGCCGTCGCCGTGGCGCGGCGATCTGTCGTCGTTGAGCCCGGTCGGCGCGGCGCGCATGAAGCTGGACGCCGAGCTGCGCGCCGACCTCGGCGCGACCGACGCCGGCACGCTGATCGCCGTGTCGGCGCCCGACGAGGCCGGTGCGCTGATGCAGGCCGAGCTCGTCGGCGCCCGGCTCGACCCGCTCGTCGCCGCGGGCGCGCTGGCCGGCTACGAATCGCCGGCGCGTGTGTTGCCCAGCCCGGCGCTGCAGGCGCAGCGCCAGAAGGCCTTGCCCGACGCCGCCACGCTCGCCGCGCGCCTCGCCGAAGCCACCGTCGACGGCCCGCTGCCCGCGCCGCGCCTGGGCGGCTTCATCACCGACGTGCAGGCCGCGCGCACGCAGCCGCTGCTGACACGCGGGTCGCTGAAAGGCACACCGCTGTACGGGGCCCTCGACGCGCTGCTGGTGCCGGGCAACGGCGATCGCCCGTGGCGCGCGTTGCTGAGCCTGCAAGCCGGCGCGCAGGCTGTCGACCCGGCGAAGCTGCGTGCCGCGCTCGCCGACGTGCCCAACGCGCGCGTCGTCAGCATCAAGCCCGAGCTCGATGCGCTGTATGCGCGCTACCTGCACGACGCCACCTGGCAGGCGCTGCTGGGCGCGCTCGCGGTGTGCGCGCTGCTCGCGCTGCACCTGCGCTCGGCGCGCCGCCTCTGGCGCATCGCGCTGCCGGTCGCGAGTGCGGTGCTGATCGTGCTCGCGGCATTCAGCGTGGCCGGCGTCGCGCTCGGCATCCTGCACCTGGTGGGCTTGTTGCTCACGGTGGCGATCGGCTCCAACTACGCGCTGTTCTTCGATCAGATCCGCGACCAGCAGGAGCACCAGCCCGCCGGCGCACCGCTGACGATCGACAACGACACGCTGGCCTCGCTCGCACTGGCGAACCTCACGGCGGTGATCTCGTTCTGCCTGCTCGCGGTGTCGAGCATCCCGGCGCTGTTCGCGATCGGCCAGGTGGTTGCGCCCGGGATCGCGCTGAGCCTGCTGTTGTCGGCGGCCTTCATCCGCGTGCGCCAGTCCGCGACGCCCGAGGGCGCTGTGTGAAAATTCGTTAAGCACGTCCAACGCACCATGCACGCCCGCACGACCCCTGTTCCCCTGGCCGAGACCCCGCGCTGGCGCGTGCCGTTGCTGGTGAAGGCCAGCGGCGCGCTGCACCTCGGGGCCGGGGCGGCGGTGATCGCCGCACCGGCGCTCTGGCCCTGGGCCCTCGGCGCGGTGGCGCTGGACCACGCGCTCGTCACCGCGACCGGGCTGTGGCCGCGCTCGACCTGGCTCGGCCCGAACCTGCGCCGGCTGCCCGAGGCCTCGGCCGCGCGCGGCGAGGTCTCGCTGACGATAGACGACGGCCCGGACCCGGAGGTCACGCCCGCAGTGCTCGACCTGCTCGACGCCGCCGGCGCCCGCGCCACCTTCTTCTGCATCGCGACCCGGGCCGAAGCGCATCCGCGGCTGTGCCGCGAGATCGTGCAGCGCGGCCACAGCGTGCAGAACCACAGCCACCGTCATTCGCACACCTTCTCGCTGCTCGGCATGCGCGGCTTCGCACAGGAAATCACACGCGCACAGGACGCCTTGGCGCAGATCACCGGCCAGCGCCCGCGCTTCTTCCGTGCCCCGGCCGGTCTGCGCAATCCGTTTCTGGCGCCGGTGCTGCACACGCTGCAACTCGAGCTCGTGAGCTGGACGCGGCGCGGCTTCGACACCGCGCGCCGCGACCCGGCCGACGTGCTTGCGCGCCTGACACGCGAGCTGCGCGCCGGCGACGTCCTGCTGCTGCACGACGGCCATGCGGCGCGCACCGCCAGCGGCCAGCCGGTCGTGCTCGAGGTGCTGCCGGCGCTGCTGAAGCGCTTCGAGAACGCGGGGCTGCGCACCGTCACGTTGCCGGACGCCCTGCCGGCGACGCCGGCCATGTCGCAGCAGCAGGCCAGCGCATGACGACGGCGACCGTGGCGACCCGCCGGGACTGGCCCGCGCTGCTCGACGCAGCCAGTGCGCCCTACCGCCGCGCCGGCCGCTTCGCGTGGCGTTTCGCGCGCGGCAAGCTCGGCATGGACCCGGTGTTCCGCTACCTGCTGCGCACCGGCCTGATCGCCCCGAACGCGCGCGTGCTCGACATCGGCTGCGGCCAGGGGCTGCTCGCGAGCCTGCTGCGCGAATGCGCCGCGCTGCACGCGCGAGGCCACTGGCCGCACGGCTGGGCCGCCGCACCGGCGGGGGCGCGCGTCACCGGCATCGAGATGATGCCGCGCGACGTGCAGCGCGCGCGCGATGCGCTCGGCGTCGATGTGGCCGAGTTCATTTGCGGCGACATGCGAAGCACACCCTTCCCCGAGGTCGACACGGTGGTGATCCTCGACGTGCTGCACTACATCACCGTGCCCGAGCAGGACGAGGTGCTGGCGCGGGTGCGGCGCGCGCTGCCGGCCGGTGGCCGGCTGCTGCTGCGCATCGGCGACGCGGCGTCGCGGCGCGGCTTCCGCACCAGCCAGTGGGTCGACGCGGTCGTGACCTTCGTGCGCGGCCATCGCGTCGCACCGCAGTACGGGCGCACGCTGGCGCAATGGATCGCGCGACTCGAATCGCTCGGCTTCGATGTGCAGAGCGAGCCGATGAGCCAGGGCACGCCGTTCGCGAACGTGCTGCTGGTCGCGCACGCAAGAGACCTGTCCCCATGACACCGCTCGCGATCACGGCCTCCACGCTGACGACCGCGCTCGGTGCCGGCCGCGAGGCGACCCTTGCCGCGCTGCGGGCGCAGCGCAGCGGGCTCGCGCCGGTGCGTTTCCAGAACGTGCCGCTGGCCACCTGGACCGGCGAGGTCGACGGCGTCGATGCCGTGCTGCTGCCCGATGGCCTGGCCGACTTCGAGTGCCGCAACAACCGCCTCGCCTGGCTGGGCCTGCAGCACGACGGCGTGCTCGACGCGGTCGCCGACGCGCGCGCGCGCTGGGGCGCAGGCCGCATCGGCGTGTTCCTCGGTACCAGCACGTCCGGGCTGCTCGAGACCGAGCTCGCCTACCGGCGGCGCGAGCCCGACGGCTCGCTGCCGGCCGACTTCCTCTACGGGCCCACGCAGAACACCTACTCGCTGGCGGCCTTCGTCGGGCGCGCGCTCGGGCTGACCGGGCCGAGCTGGGTCGTCTCGACGGCGTGCTCGTCGAGCGCCAAGGTGTTCGGTGTGGCGGCGCGGATGATCGCGGCCGGGCTGATCGACGCGGCCGTCGTCGGCGGCGTGGACAGCCTGTGCCTGACGACCTTGTACGGCTTCAATTCGCTCGAGCTGCTCTCGACCGACATCTGCCGCCCGTGGGACGGCGCACGCGACGGCCTGTCGATCGGCGAGGCCGCGGCGTTCGCGCTCGTCGAGCGCGAGAGTGCGGCGCCGCAGGGCTGGCTGCTCGGCATCGGCGAGAGCAACGACGGCCACCACATGAGCACGCCACACCCCGAAGGCGCGGGCGCGATCGCCGCGATGCGCGCGGCGCTCGCCGATGCCGGTCTGGACGCCGGCGAGATCGACTACATCAACCTGCACGGCACCGCGACGCCGACCAACGACCTGGCCGAGGACCGCGCCGTCGCGAGCGTGTTCGGCACCCAAACGCCGAGCAGCTCGACCAAGGGCGCGACCGGCCACACCCTGGGCGCGGCCGGCGGCGTCGAGGCCTTGATTGCGATGCTCGCGATCGAACACGGCCTGATGCCCGCGGGCCTCAACGTGCAGCGGCGCGATCCGGAGCTGCTGCTGAACTACCTGACCGACAACCGCGCAGCACCGGTGCGCCGCGTGCTGTCGAATTCCTTCGGCTTCGGCGGCTCGAACGCGAGCCTGGTGTTCGGAGCCGCAGGATGACCGCGTTGAGGGTATGGGTCCAGGGCATCGGGCTGCTCGGCCCCGGCCTCGCGTCGTGGGCGGACGCCCAGGGCGTGTTGCGCGGCGTGCAGGCGCACGCAAACATCCCCGCCGTGCTGCCATCGCCGGCACGGCTGCCGCCCGCCGAGCGCCGCCGTGCCGGTGCCGCGGTGAAGCTGGCGCTGGCGATCGCCGACGAGGCCGTGGTGCGGGCGCAGATCGACCCCGGCGCGCTCGCGACCGTGTTCAGCTCCAGCAGCGGCGAAGGCGTGAACTGCCATGCGCTGTGCGAGACGCTCGCGACGCCCGTGCCGATGGTCTCGCCGACGCGCTTCACGAACTCGGTCCACAACGCCGCCGCGGGCTGCTGGCACATCGCAGTCGCGAGCCGCGCGTCGTCGACCAGCGTGTGTGCGTTCGACGGCAGTTTCGGTGCTGGGCTGATCGAGGCCGCGACCTCGGTGCGCCTGAGCGGCGAGCCGGTGCTGCTGGTCGCGAGCGATTCGCCCTACCCCGAGCCGCTGCATGCGACACGCCCGTTGCCGGACCACTTCGGTACCGCGCTGCTGCTGACACCGGCACCCGGTGCACGCTCGCTGGCCGAACTCGTGATCACGCTCGACACCTCCTCCGACACGGTCAACCAGTGCGACGACCCCTCGCTCGAAGCGCTGCGGCAGGCGATCCCCGCCGCGCGTGCGCTGCCTTTGCTCGGTGCCCTCGCACGCGCTCGCGCGAAGCAGCGCATCGTGCTCGACTACCTGCCGCACCTGCGGGTGCGCATCGAACTCGCATGACCGCGCTGGCAGCTCCGACCCTGCTGACGCGCGACGGCATCGCCGCGCTGATCCCGCACAGCGGCAGCATGTGCCTGCTGGCGCGGCTCGAGGCCTGGGATGCCGACCGCATCGTGTGCGCCGCGAGCAACCACCGCGATGCCCATCATCCGCTGCGCACCCGGCGCGGCCTGCTCGCACCGATCGCGATCGAGTACGCGGCGCAGGCGATGGCGCTGCACGGCGCGCTCGTCGGCCGGGCCGCCGGCACGCCGGCCACGCCGGGATTCCTGGCGAGCGCGCGCGGCGTGCAACTGCATGTGCTGCGGCTCGACGAGCTGTCGAGCGACGAACTGCGCATCGAGGCCACACGCCAGGCCGGCGACGCGCAGCAGATCCTCTACAGCTTCCATGTCAGCCAGGCCGGCCGGCCGATCGCCGAGGGTCGCGCCGCGGTCGTGCTGAACACCGCGCTCAGCTCATCATGACGTCATCATCATCAGCTTCGACGAAGAAGCGCGCGCTCGTCACCGGTGCCAGCGGCGGCCTGGGGCGCGCGATTGCGCAGCGGCTCGCGCGCGACGGCCTGCACGTGATCGTGCACGCGAACCGCCGCCTCGACACCGCGCAGGCCCTGGCCGACGAGCTCGTCGCGGCCGGCGGCAGCGCACAGGCCGTCGCCTTCGACCTGACCGACCGCGACGCGACGCACGCCGCCTGCGCGCGCCTGCTCGAAGCGGGCCCGGTGCAGGTGCTCGTCAACAACGCCGGCACGCACGACGACGCGGTGTTCCCGGCGCTGCGCGCCGAGCAGTGGCAGCACGTCATCGACGTGTCGCTGAACGGCTTCTTCAACGTGACGCAGCCGCTGACGATGCCGATGATCCGCACCCGCTGGGGCCGCATCGTCAACATCTCGTCGGTCGCCGCGCTGACCGGCAACCGCGGCCAGGTCAACTACGCCGCGGCCAAGGGCGCACTGAACAGCGCGACCAAATCGCTCGCGCTCGAACTCGCGAGCCGCGGCATCACCGTCAACGCGGTCGCGCCCGGCATCATCGAATCGGGCATGGCCGAAGGCGCGTTCGACCAGGCGACGATCGAGCGCCTGGTGCCGATGAAGCGCCCCGGCCGCGCGCCGGAGGTGGCCGCGCTGGTCGCGTTTCTCGCGTCGGATGACGCGGGCTACATCAGCGGGCAGGTGATCTCGATCAACGGCGGGATGGTCTAGCAGCCGCTGCGCTGCCGAGGCTCCCCCCTGGACAGAGGGGGTGCTCTGTCCTGTGTTGAGGGGAGCAAACAACCTCCGTCGCAGGGCGACAACTCCGATGCCAGAGACAGCGCGGCTGCCTACATTGGGCCGTGCAGTTGCGTTTCGATCGTACTGCCGACGGCGTGTCCACCGACGCGCCGGCATCGACTCCGATCGCTAACCCCAGGCAAGGACCGAGAACTCATCATGCCCATCAACACCACGTCCTTTCTCAATACCCCGCAAGCCGGGGACGATCTGTTCACGTCGGCGACGACCGGCCTGACCGAAGATTCGCTCTTCATCTCGTACCTTGCGGTGATGGCCAACGACCTGGGTGGCGCAGCCAAGACGCTCTACTCGATAGACGACGGAACGAACAGCTCCGCCGTGCTCAGCCCGACGGATCTCCTGACCCAGGACATCGTCAGGACGGAAGCGCTGACCACCGATCGCAGCGCGCACGGGGCCAAGATCTGGATCACCGCGGACGGGAAGGTCGGCTATGACGCCGGCACGCTGGCTGCAGACTTCAGGGATCAGCTGCAGCATCTGTCGGCCGGTCAATTCCTGACGGACACGTTCACCTATGCGATTCGTCTGGGCAACGGCACGCTGAGCTGGGCCACCGCGACGGTGCAGATCGTGGGTGCGAACGATGCGCCCGTCGTCTCCGGTGCGGTGACAGGATCGGCGACCGAGGATGCCTCGAGCGTGACCTTGAACGCGCTTGCCAATGCGTCGGACGTCGATGCTGGTGCAACCCTGTCGGTGACGAACCTGCCCGTCTCCTTGCCGCCAGGCGTTACCTACAACGCGCTGACCCATTCCTTCACGCTCGATCCGTCGAATGCCGCCTTCCAACACCTGACGGCTGGTGGTCACACGACGGTAACGGTGAACTACGGGGTGAGCGACGGCACCGCGACGACAGCGGCGTCGGTGTCGTGGACCGTCACAGGCACCAACGACGGTCCGGTGGCGGTGGCCGATGTGGCCGCCGGCACGGAAAACCAGACCCTGACGATCAACGTGCTGGCCAACGACACCGACGTTGACGACGGCCACGTGTTCACGCTCAACACGGCGAGCGCGCCGGGCGGCAAGGGCACGGCCAGCGTGGTGGCCAACCAGGTGCAGTTCAACCCTGGGAGCGACTTCGACCACCTGGCGCAGGGCGCGGTCGAGCACGTGACGCTCAGCTACCAGATGCAGGACGAGCACGGAGCCATCTCGACGAGCACGGTGGATGTGACGATCACCGGCACCAACGACGCACCGGTGGCAGTGGTCGACACCCGGGCCGTGAACGAAGACACGACGATCACCGGCACGGTGGCCACCAACGACAGCGACGTCGACGATGGTGCGACGCTGAGCTACAGCCTGAACACGCCCGTCGCCGGCCTCGCGATCGCAGGCGACGGCAGCTACAGCTTCAACGCCGGCAATGCGGCGTACCAGCACCTGGCCGAAGGCGCGACGCTGCCGGTGGTGGCCAACTACACCGTGACCGACGAGCATGGTGCGACGAGCACCAGCACCCTGACGATCACGCTGACCGGCACCAACGATGCACCGGTGGCGGTGGCTGACACCAATGCTGGAAACGAAGACACGACGATCACCGGCACGGTGGCCACCAACGACAGCGACATCGACGATGGCGCAGTCCTGAGCTACACCCTGAACGCCCCGGTGGCCGGACTGGCACTGGCCGCCAACGGCAGCTACAGCTTCGACGCTGGCAACGCCGCGTACCAACACTTGGCCGTGGGCGCGACACAGGTTGTCGTCGCCAACTACACCGTCGACGATGGCCTCGGCGGCAGCAACACCAGCACGTTGACGGTGACACTGACCGGCACCAACGACGCACCGGTCGCGGTGGCCGACACCAACAGCGGCAATGAGGACAGCACGATCACGGGTAGCGTCGCGACCAACGACACCGATGTCGATGACGGGGCGGTGCTCAGCTACAGCCTGAACGACCCGGTGGCGGGGCTCACGCTCAACAGCAACGGCAGCTACAGCTTCAACGCCGGTAATGCGGCGTACCAGCACCTTGCCGCGGGCGCGACGCAGGTTGTCGTCGCCAACTACACGGTCGGCGATGGACTCGCCAGCAACGGGAGCACGCTCACGATCACGCTGACGGGTACCAACGATGCGCCGGTCGCAGTGGACGACACGAATAGCGGCAATGAAGACAGCACGATCACGGGCAGCGTCGCGACCAACGACACCGATGTCGATGACGGTGCAACGCTCAGCTACAGCTTGAACTCGCCCGTAGCGGGCCTGACGTTCAACACCAATGGCGGCTACAGCTTCAACGCGGGCAACGCGGCGTACCAGCACCTGGCCGAAGGCGCGACGCTGCCGGTGGTGGCCAACTACACCGTGACCGACGAGCATGGTGCAACGAGCAACAGCACCCTGACGATCACGCTGACCGGCACCAACGATGCACCGGTGGCGGTGGCTGACACCAATGCTGGAAACGAAGACACGACGATCACCGGCACGGTGGCCGCCGGTGACAGCGACGTCGACGACGGCGCGACGCTGAGCTACAGCCTGAACGCCGCGGTGGCCGGGCTGACGCTCAACAACGACGGCAGCTACAGCTTCAACGCCGGCAACGCCGCCTACCAGCACCTGGCGCAAGGCGCGACCACCGACGTGGTCGCCACCTACACGGTGACGGACCAGCAGGGTGCAACGAGCATCAGCTCACTGACGATCACGCTGACCGGCACCAACGATGCGCCGGTGGCGGTGGCTGACACCAATGCTGGAAACGAAGACACGACGATCGCCGGCACGTTGGCCACCAACGACAGCGACGTCGACGATGGCGCGGTCCTCAGCTACAGCCTGAACGCTGCGGTGGCCGGGCTCACGCTGGCAGCCGATGGCAGCTACAGCTTCGATGCGGCCAACGCCGCCTACCAGCACCTGACGCAAGGCGCCACCACCGACGTGGTGGCCAGCTACACGGTGACCGACGAGCATGGTGCGACGAGCACCAGCACGCTGACGATCACGCTGACCGGCACCAACGATGCGCCGATCGCGCTGGCCGACGTCAACAGTGGCAACGAAGACACGACGATCACCGGCACGGTGGCTGGCAACGACAGCGACGTCGACGATGGCGCAGTGCTCGCCTACAGCCTGAACGCCCCTGTCGCCGGTCTGGCACTGGCCGCCAACGGCAGCTACAGCTTCGATGCTGGCAACGCCGCGTACCAGCACCTGGCCGAGGGCGCGACGCTGCCGGTGGTGGCCAACTACACGGTGACCGATGAGCAGGGTGCAACGAGCATCAGCTCACTGACGATCACGCTGACCGGCACCAACGACACGCCGGTGGCAGTGGTCGACACCAACAGCGGCAATGAAGACAGCACGATCACGGGTAGCGTCGCGACCAACGACACCGATGTCGATGATGGTGCAACGCTCAGCTACAGCTTGAACTCGCCAGTAGCGGGCCTGACGTTCAACACCAATGGCAGCTACAGCTTCGACGCGGCCAACGCCGCGTACCAGCACCTGGCGGCCAATGCGACGCAAGTCGTAGTCGCCAACTACACCGTCAGCGACGGTCTCGGCGGCAGCAGCACGAGCACGCTCACGATCACGCTGACGGGCACCAACGATGCACCAGTCGCCGTGGCCGATGTGAACAGCGGCAACGAAGACACAACGATCACCGGCACAGTGGCGAGCAATGACAGCGACGTCGATGACGGCGCGACGCGGACCTACTGCCTGAACGACCCGGTGGCCGGGCTGGCGATCGCCGCCAACGGCGTCTACAGCTTCGACGCGGGCAACGCCGCGTACCAGCACCTGGCCGAAGGAGCGACCATCGACGTGGTGGCCAACTACACGGTGACCGATGAGCACGGAGCGACGAGCACCAACACGCTGAAGATCACGCTGACCGGCACCAACGATGCGCCGGTGGCAGCGGCCGACGTCAACAGCGGAAACGAGGACACCACGATCACCGGCACGGTGGCGAGCTACGACAGCGACATCGATGACGGCGCCACGCTGACCTACAGCCTGAACGCCCCGGTGGCCGGGCTGTCGATCGCCGCCGACGGCGGCTACTGCTTCGATGCGGGCAACGCTGCGTACCAGCACCTGGCCGAAGGCGCGACCGCCAACGTGGTGGCCAACTACACGGTGACCGATGAGCACGGAGCGACGAGCACCAGCACATTGACGATCACGCTGACTGGTACCAACGACGCACCGATCGCGGTGGCCGACACCAACAGCGGTGCCGAAGACACGATCCTCACCGGCACCGTGGCCACCAACGACAGCGACGTCGACGATGGCGCGGCGCTCACCTACGCACTCAACGCGTCGGTGGCAGGGCTGACGCTCAACCCGAACGGCAGCTACAGCTTCGACGCGGGCAACGCCGCGTACCAGCACCTGGCCGAAGGTGCGACCACCAACGTGGTGGCCAACTACACCGTGACCGACCAGCACGGTGCGACGAGCACCAGCACGCTGAAGATCACGCTGACCGGCACCAACGATGCGCCGGTGGCAGTGGCCGACGTCAACAGCGGCAACGAAGACACGACCATCACCGGCACGGTGGCGAGCAACGACAGCGACATCGATGATGGCGCCACGCGGACCTACAGCCTGAACGAGGCGGTGGCCGGGTTGGCGATCGCCGCCGACGGCAGCTACAGCTTCGATGCCGGCAACGCCGCGTACCAGCACCTAGCCGCAGGCGCCACCGCCGATGTGGTGGCCAGCTACACGGTGATCGACGAGCACGGTGCAACGAGCACCAGCGCGCTGACGATCACGCTCAATGGCACCAACGATGCACCAGTGGCGGTGGCCGACACCAACGTCGCAACCGAAGATGCGGCCATCACCGGCACGGTAGCCACCAACGACAGCGATGTCGACGACGGCGCGAGCCGGACCTACAGCCTGAACGCTTCGGCGGCCGGGCTGACGCTCAACCCGAACGGCAGCTACAGCTTCGACGCCGCCAACGCCGCGTACCAGCACCTGGGCCTGGGCGACACCGCCAACGTGGTCGCCCACTACACCGTGACCGACGAGCATGGTGCGATCAGCACCAGTACGCTGACGATCACGCTGACCGGCACCAACGACAAGCCGGTCGCCGTCGCCGACAGCAAGGTTGGAGCCGAAGACACGATCTTCACCGGCACGGTGGCCACCAACGACAGCGATGTCGATGACGGCGCGGTGCTCGGCTATGCGCTCGACACTGCAGTGGCCGGGCTCACACTCAACCCGAACGGCAGCTACAGCTTCGACGCGGGCAACGCCGCGTACCAGCACCTGGCCGCAGGCGCCACCGCCGATGTGGTGGCCAACTACACGGTGACCGACGAGCATGGTGCGACGAGCACCAGCACGCTGACGATCACGCTGACTGGCACCAACGACAAGCCGGTGGCAATGGCCGACGTCAACAGCGGAAACGAAGACACCACGATCACCGGCACGGTGGCGAGCAACGACAGCGACATCGATGACGGCGCGGCCCTGACCTACAGCCTGAATGCCCCGGTGGCCGGCCTCGCGATCGCCGCCAACGGCAGCTACAGCTTCGACGCCGCCAACGCCGCGTACCAGCACCTGGCCGCAGGCGCCACCGCCGATGTGGTGGCCAACTACACGGTGACCGACGAGCATGGTGCAACGAGCACCAGCACGTTGACAATCACGCTAACGGGCACCAACGATGCGCCGATTGCGGTGGCCGACACCAACAGCGGTGCCGAAGACACCTCGATCACCGGCACGGTGGCCGCCAACGACAGCGACGTCGATGACGGCGCGGCGCTCACCTACGCACTCAACGCCTCGGTGGCCGGGCTGACGCTCAACCCGAACGGCAGCTACAGCTTCAACGCCGCCAACGCCGCGTACCAGCACCTGGCCGCAGGCGCCACCGCCGATGTGGTGGCCAACTACACGGTGACCGACGAGCACGGTGCAACGAGCACCAGCACGTTGACGATCACGTTGACCGGGACCAACGATGCGCCGATTGCGGTGGCCGACACCAACAGCGGTGCTGAAGACACGAGCATCACCGGCACGGTGGCCAGCAACGACAGCGACGTCGACGATGGCGCGGTCCTCAGCTATGCACTCAACGCCCCAGTAGCCGGTCTGGCACTGGCGGGCAATGGCAGCTACAGCTTCGACGCCACCAACGCCGCGTACCAGCACCTGGCCGCAGGCGCCACCGCCGATGTGGTGGCCAACTACGCGGTGACCGACGAGCACGGTGCAACGAGCACCACCACGCTGACGATCACGCTCACCGGCACCAACGATGCACCGGTGGCCGTGGTCGACGTCAATGCGGGTGTCGAAGACACCACGATCACCGGCAC
>Ga0307517_10003455_pt1 | contig 24570 bp, 25 predicted proteins | sample 23_EM_MG_FD_194515 | JGI IMG/M metagenome (GOLD analysis project Ga0307517, IMG submission 194515) | Populus trichocarpa ectomycorrhiza microbial communities from riparian zone in the Pacific Northwest, United States - 23_EM | ecosystem: Host-associated > Plants > Roots > Unclassified | place... | reverse complement strand
CAGATAATGATGCCGTAGGATCAAATAACACACCGCAGACAGCTGTAATATTTTCTAACATGACAATTGTTGGTCCGTTATTATCACCAACTACGCTCTCTGGTATCAACGCGAACTTTCAACACGCTGCGCAAATACGCCGTAATTCATCTTTGAGTTTGTTCAACTCTGTTTTAACCAATTATACTGAGGGTGTTTATTACGATGACGGTTTACCGGCAGGCTCATCTGTTAACGCATCTGCTAATTACCTGGCCGGAAGAAGCGTGGTAGCCAACAACCTGGTATACGCATGTAATTCAAAAAGTAATGAAGTTAAAGGACAAAATAAAGCTTTATTTGAAACTGCGCTCAGGGCTGCAAATACTTTCGACAATACTAAGGGTGCAGCTGATGTAATGACTGATCCGTTAAAATATGGCTCAGACTTTAAAGCATCTACTAACGCAGCTTTCGGTATTCCTAATTTCACCGTAAAGGCAGGTAGTGCGGCTGCAACTACAGCATCAGTATTTACAAGCGCTAAATTCACAGGCGACACATTTTTCGACAAAACTGCTACCTATTTAGGCGCGTTCGGCACCACAGACTGGTCCGCCGGATGGGCGAGCTACGATCCTCAAAAATTACCATACACTTCCCCGGGTGCGGTAAAATAATTAATAGTTCGGGGTTAAATTAAATTTCAGAAGGCTCACTATTTATAGTGGGCCTTTTTTTGTTTACAGATAATTCCTCGGACAGTGTTTTGCATTGTGTTATCTTTTCATGACAAGGAGAGGCTTTCCTTTTTCGACTATATATGTCGCAAGTTCAGCGCCATTAACACTACCTACGTTCCTGGCTGAATGGTTCTTTCCGGCCGGGACAAAAAATACATCTCCAGCTTTGAGAATTACGGGACGATCACCTTCGATCTCATACTCCAGTTCCCCCTCCAGTACATAGATGATTTCTTCGCCCGGATGAGAGTGCATGCCGAAGGTAGCACCTGGTTTAAAATCGACACGTACTTGAATGACTTCATGTCCGGGAACACTGATATCATGCCGCTGACGATCTGTGCGTGTTACTCCCTGCTGCTGTGCCATAGCTTTGTTGGTTATGAAAAAAAGCGATATACTAAAAATAGTGATGACGCTTAATATGGATTTTTTGTACATTTTCATTTTTTAATTTTAATGATTCACGACTATTTGAATACCGCGAGACCTCCTTCTTAGTTCGCTTGACTGGTAATACCGGCCAACAGCTTTGCTGCCCTAAGGTTTGCGTAATGACTTAAAGGCCGACCGCAATTCTTCCGCAAAAAGCTGAGGTTCCTCCCATGATGCGAAATGGCCCCCCTTGTCTGCTTCATGGAAATAGATTAGATTACGGTACGCCCGGCGTGCCCAGCTTTCCGGTGCCTTATAAACATCCCCGGGAAATACGGTGATGGCAACTGGTAGTGAGATCTGATCGGTTTTCTGTGCAGCAGCACTTACAAGCTGTCGCCCTTTATTTTCCCAGTAAATTCTGGCTGACGTAGCCGCGGTATTAGTAAGCCAATATAACGAGATATCGTCCAGAATCTCATCTATTGTCGGGTGCTGTTTAGGGTCGGAACCATAAGACCAATTAGAAAACCCTGGATGAAGCAGCATCCATGCTGCCAGCCCGCTTGGCGAATCGGTTAAGCCATAACCAAGGGCTTGTGGTCGCGAAGTCATCATCGCCAGGTAAGCAAAATTGCCTTCTTTAAACGACTTTGAGAGATCTTCGAACACCGTTTGCTCCTGTGCGGATAATCCTGTCGGCGCAGGTCCTCCGCTCATAAGAGCAAGGCCTACCTCTTTAGGCAAAGTTGCCGGTAGGTTACTGTGGATACCCAATAAGCCTGGTGGCGCCTGCAGCGCCATGGCGTTTACAATACCGGCACCCCAATCACCACCTTGTGCAACGTAAGTTTTGTATCCAAGTCGCGTCATGAGCACTGCCCAGGCTTTTCCAATTCGGTCAGGGCTCCATCCGGCTTCGGTTGGCTTACCTGAAAAACCAAAGCCCGGTAAAGATGGTATGACGACGTCAAATGCGTCTTCGGCTTTTCCACCATAAGCAGTCGGATCAGTTAGTGGTTCAATAACATTTAAAAATTCAAATACGGACCCCGGCCACCCGTGACTTAAAATAAGAGGCATCGAATTCGGCTCTTTAGAACGGACATGTATAAAATGAATATCAATGCCGTCTATCTTCGTCATAAATTGCGGGTATGCATTTAGCCTGGCTTCCGCTTTTCTCCAATCATAAGTGGTACCCCAGTACTTCAGCAGATATTGTATTTTCGAAAGCTTTGCCCCCTGTGATTGATCTGCGACTGTTTCCTTTTCAGGCCATTTTGTGGCTGCAATACGCATACGTAAATCTTTCAGATCTGCGTCAGGAATATTTACCCTAAAAGGTCGGACGCTGTCATCATTTTTCACATCACTCTTCGATGCGTTCTGTGGAAAAGCGACCGAAAATTGAAAAGCCAATATTCCCTGGAATAAGGTCCGGGTTACGATGGTTAGTGTTCTCATTTTTTTCTTGACCCTAATACTATTGTTCCTGCAAAATTTGCACCTGCCCGGGGGCAAACTCACGACGTGTTATACGCTCATGAACATGAGCGGACGGAGTACGGTCAATGAGCAAGCTAACTAGTTCAGGACGACTATAATGCCCACTTGCATCCATTAATCGCTTACGCGCATCTATTTGTGCAAAATCAATGTCGGCAATTACTTCTCCTTCACCAGATTTTAAAGGCTCACCTATAATTCGTCCGTCAGGTGCTATCACAGCAGTGAAACAACCTCCTGAAATCGGGCCTATCGGGCCGCCGGTATCTTTTGCGATCTGGGCCTGTTGGCCGGCATCAAGCCAACCCGTTGCACAAACTACAAAGCAGGCTGATTCAAGGGCATGCTGGCGGACGTTGACTTCGGTTTGCTCGCTATGCAAAGGGCCTAAAAAAGAACCTGGATACATTGCTGAGTGGATCTGTTCGCCATCGGCTATCATAGCGTAGCGGAACAGTGGATTATAGTGTTCCCAGCATGCTAACTGGCCTATGCGTCCAACGGCACTATCCACAGCACGCAGGCCGGAAGCATCTCCCTGCCCCCAGATCATTCGCTCATGAAATGTGGGCGTGAGTTTACGACGGTGTTGAATCAACGTTCCGTCTGCGTCGAACAGCAGTTGGGTGTTATAGATCGAGCCCCCGTCGCGTTCGTTAACGCCAATGGAAACTACCATATTGGCTTGTTTTGCGGCCTCCCCAATCGCTTGCGTTTCCATTGAAGGTACAGTTACAGCCTCATCCAACAGCCGTTGATTTTCTTTTCCCATACTAAAGGGCGCCTGTATGAACGAGAAATAGGGGTAATAAGGAACAATCGTCTCCGGGAAAGAAGCGAATTGGACGCCTTTTTTACCCAGTTCCTTTATTTTATTAACAATCTTTTGAATGGTTTCTTTTCGACTGTATAACACCGGGCTGATTTGTACAGCTGCAACCTTTACAACTCTACTTCCCTCTGTTTTTTTAATATTTCCCATCTTTAAGTATTTATGATAAAACAAAATATTAATTGGCGCTTAGATAAGGTTTGTATATCGCTTGACATGGCCCGGGGGCACAATTGCCGGCAGTTGCGGGCCTGCATGGGTAAACCGGGGCGCATTGTGAGAATAGCGCCGCGGTTTAAGAATATGTTGATCTTCTTTATCGAAATCAGCGAAGAGCTCTGAAACCTTCGCGGATATCGTTAACCAGGAGCTCAGGTTGTTCCCAGGCAGCAAAGTGCCCGCCTTTGTTATGTTTCTTGTAATAGATCATCTTAGGGTATGCTTTTTCTGCCCAACTTTTGGGAGCCTGGTAGAGTTCGTCAGGAAAAGCACTCACGACAACCGGAACTTTGACACCTAATGGAGCTACAAAGGCAAGCTTATTCTCCCAATAGATACGGTACCCGGAAACCGCCGTGTTCGTTAACCAGCACAGTGTGATGTTGTCGAGAACATCATCCCGGGTAAGTCCTTCAGGCTGCCCTGCAAACGAGCGTGAAATCAGCGCCAAACTACGCTGATCGTGGTCAAGAAACATAGTAGCCAGGCCAACGGGCGAATCCGCCGTTGCGAGTAATGTCTGTGGACGTGATCCCATAATGAGGGCGTAGGCAACATGCTTGTATGAAAAGGCCAATTGGTCGTACGCTTGTTTTTCCTCAGCTGAGAGGCCGTCTGGTGCAGGCGCCCCGGCAAATGCAGCATTGTTGATCTCAGGTGGAACTGTGCAAGGGAAATTTGTGGCCATGCCCAGTAAATTATCGGGCGACTGAACAGCCATTACATCTGTGATGAGCCCACCCCAATCTCCGCCTTGTGCTACAAATTTCTCGTATCCAAGACGTTTCATCAGTGCTACCCATGCATAAGCAATGCGGGGAGGGCCCCAACCTGTAGTGCTTGGCTTCCCTGAAAATCCATAACCAGGAATAGACGGGACCACAATATGAAAGGCATCTTCAGCCTTACCACCATAGGCGGTAGGATCTGTAAGCGGGCCAATGATCTTCAATTGCTCAATGATCGAACCCGGCCATCCATGTGTCACTATGAGTGGTAATGCATTTTCATGTTTCGAACGAACGTGAATAAAATGAATGTCAAGCCCGTCAATTTCTGTTATAAACTGGGGCAAAGCATTCAGTTTTGCTTCCACTTTGCGCCAATCATACCCTGTAGCCCAATATTTCGCGAGTGCCTTCATTGTCGCGAGCGGGACCCCCTGCGTTTGATCGTTGACAGGTTCTTTTTCAGGCCATCGTGTGGCTAAAATGCGGCGATTTAAATCATCGAGGTCGGCCTGCGGGAAGGTAAACCGGAAGGGACGGATCAATTTGTCTGCCCGGACTTCCTCTAAAGTTGCTGTGTTAGTTTCCATTGCTTAAATTTTTAAATTGTTTTCTTGCTTTGATTCTCCATGCAAATTGTATTCAGTTACCAAATCGATCGAGCGTACTAAACAGGTCAATACCGTAAAACATCCAGCTTAGATAAGGTTGATCTCTACATTAATATTCCCGCGTGTAGCTTTTGAATACAGACAGGTTTGGTGACCTGCATCCGCAAGTGCCTGTGCAACTTCGCGTTCCAAACCCGGTAAGCTAATGTTGAGGCGCGCCTGTAGAGCGTATTCCTCCCCTGTCTGGATCATGTCCACTTCAGCATCAATGGCGGCATCTGCGGGGAACCTTACCTTCATTTTTGCGGCCGCAATCTTCATCGCACTGAAGAAACAGCCCGACCAGCCGGCGGCAAACAACTGCTCAGGGTTTGTGCCAGTCCCGGGAGTACCGGGAACAGAAAGTTTAATGTCCAGGCGGCCATCAGAGCTGATAGCTGAGCCGCCATCACGGCCACCGGTAGTGTGAATTTTGCCTGTGTACAGTACTTTTTTGATCTGGGTATCCACTTGTGGATCCATCGTTTGGTTATTTTCCATTGTTTTAGTTTTTTTTACCTGTTCTGTTTACAATAGACCGATATAGGTTCAATTATTTACCATGAGCTGCATCGGAAACTTCTTTCCGTCAAGCTTACCCCATATATCGGTTGTAGCGTCGTATCCAAACTATCTCTCAAGTGATCCCCGAAGGGAACTAAAAGCCGCACGCATTTCATTCACAAAAAGTCCTGGTTGTTCCCATGCAGGGAAGTGCCCTCCTTTGTCAAGCTTATTGTAATAAATGAGGCTTGGATATGCTTTTTCTGCCCAACAGGGTGGCGCCACATAAAGCTCATCGGGGAAAACACTCACGGCAACCGGCATGGTGATACCTTTCGGGCTAAAATATGCCAGCTTATTCTCCCGGTAAAGGCGCGCAGCTGAAACAGCAGTATTTGTCAACCAATAAAGCGTGATGTTGTCGAGTATGTCGTCTCGGGTAAGGGGTTCATTTTGCCCTGCGAAGGCACGTGAGATAAGCTCAAACCCACGAGGGTCGAAGTCGATGAAAAATGCCGCCATACCTATGGGTGAATCTACCAGCGCAGCCAATGTTTGCGGGCGCGACGCCATGTATAAGGCGTAGTAAACAACATGTTGATACACATACACCAATTGCTCATAGGCCCGTTTTTCCTCTTCAGATAAACCAGGAGGAGTCGGAGCTCCTGTAAATGCCGCTCCGTCAAGTTCGGGCGGAACCGCTCCGGGCATGTTCGTATGGATCCCGATCAATTCCGGTGCTGCCTGTACAGCCATCTGTTCGGTGATAAGTGCTCCCCAATCTCCGCCCTGTGCCACAAACTTATCGTAACCGAGACGTTTCATCAGCACAACCCAGGCCCTGGCTATTCGTTCAGGTCCCCAACCTGTCGTTGCTGGCTTTCCTGAAAATCCATAACCGGGCATGGAAGGGATAATAACATCGAAGGCGTCTTCCGCCGTTCCTCCAAACGCTTCGGGATCGATTAAGGGATTGATGACTTTCATGTAATGGGTTATGGAGGCCGGCCAGCCGGGAGTTATAATGATCGGGAGGGCATTTGGATTTTTTGAACGTACATGTACGAAATGAATATCGATTCCATCAATATTGGTTACAAATTGGGGAAAGGCATTAATTTTCGCTTCTATTTTCCGCCAATCATAGCTTGTAGCCCAATAATTGGCAAGTGCCTGCAATGTTGCCAGCGGCGTACCCTGCGAAAAATCGTCCACTGTTTCTTTTTCGGACCATCTTGTCACTGAAACGCGCCGCTTTACATCATCGAGGTCAGCCTGCGGAAAGTCAACGTGGAATGGGCGGATCAATTCGTCTGACGCTACCTCTTCTAAAGTTGCTGTGCTGGTTTCCATTGTTTTCCCGTTTTTTTTTGCAAAGTTATTTGCACCATCAACCGGTATCCAAGCACCAAATAGGTTAAGTGGACTAAATACTACGCGGGGTGGACATTTTTAAACCCGAAAATTTCGGAGTACTTGCGCTGGCAATAATTCATGGAAATGAAAGTTGTGCGTTAACCAAAAATTCGCCGAAGAGGAAGTATAAATTCAAAAAAAGACCATACTTCTTTTAATGCATGATCTGAAAATTATTTATTTTTTTCAAAGGTTACCGGTCATCGAGCCAACTCAAAAAGACGCTCACCCTTTCTTTAGGAACCAACAATTTATCCGGGACGGCTATAGTGGGATTAACCAGTAACTTTCGCGCGAAATAATGTTCAACATCTTTTATCGCATGGAAACTGATCAGGTATTGCCTGTTTAATCTGAAAAACTGGCTCTCTTCCAAAAGTTCCTGGACATGATCCAATGAATAATTCACAAAATATTCCTGTCTGTCAAAGCATACAATTGTTGATGATTCATTTTTTACATAGAAAAAAGCAATATTATCAACAGGTACACTGATATATTTATTTTGCCTGGAAACAAGGAAACTCGTTTTACCCGGACGTTTTCCTAATGCATTATTAGAATAAGATTCGCCGTGTTGTTGAGTAAGTTTCATGCCTGCGTTTACATCTTAGTAAGTTTTATTTTTCTTAACGATCCGCCTGCCAAAGTTTATTGCCTGTCACAAATTAAGAATAAACTCTGCTACCTGTATCCGTTCGGTGGGGGGCCGAAAACCAAATCTACATAGTGTATGAAATCCTCATACCAGGTTGTATTCAAAATTAGGAAAATTTAAAATGACTAAAACATTTTTAAGATGATTAAAATATAGTTGAAGTTAATATGCTCACTGGAGTACTGACTTTGCAGGCTCCTCTCAACTGCGTTTCGTCTCCCGGTGGGGTTTTAAATTGTTACTATAGCTTTAGACAAATCTAAGTAGTCGCAAAATGCCCGTCATAATGTCCCGATTCCCTCTTGTGCGCGTGCCTTGTGCCTTTTACCTTTATAATATCAAACCAGTACTAAACAAAATGAGAAAAATTAGAATTTTTGAACACATTTCACTGGACGGCGTGATAGAGCATGATGGAGATTATGCGTATGGCGCATGGACGGCACCCTATCGAAGCCCTGCTGGGGCGGCAATCCTTTTTGAGGCATACGGCCCGAACTTTGACCTGCTGCTTGCCCGCCACACCTACGATATATTTAGCGACTTTTGGCCTAATGCCGGAGATTTCCCAATGGCAAATGCTATAAACGCTGCAACGAAATACATCGCAACCCACAGGTCCGGTAGCCTGGAATGGGGGCCGGTAAAGAATTTGGGCGAGGACGTTATAGAGGCGATTCGCGATCTCAAGTCAACAGACGGTCCCGACCTGATCGTTGTAGGAAGTTCGACGCTAACGTCCGTGTTACTCGGGGAGGGACTGGTGAACGAGGTTGTGCTAATCGTGTACCCGGTCTTGCTGGGCCGGGGCAAACGCATCATTTCAGATACTGTTGACGCGCGCGAACTTGCTTTTGTCAGTACGAAACCTACTCCAACGGGTGTGCTTATTAACACTTATCGATACATTGGGTCGCTTCGAACCTGATCTGTCGCCGACTTACAGTCCACGTAACCGCGCTATTAAAAACACAAGGCCCTGACACGAACATGTATCGGGGCCTTGTGCTCCCGGAGCGAAGCTTTTCGACACCGATTCTTTTATATCATACGGGTATCGAAATTTCGAATTGAGTAAATTCCCCTTCTTTGCTGGTTACTGTTAACTGCCCGCCATGCTCTTTCACAATAATATCATAACTCAGCGACAATCCCAGCCCGGTGCCCTGGCCTGTAGGCTTGGTTGTAAAAAATGGCTGCATAACCTTTTCTTTTATCCCATCCGGAATACCTGTGCCATTATCACGCACGCTTACCCGTAATTCCTTGACCGTATGGGATGTAGTCACTTCAATAGTAGGTCTATAGTCAGCTCCTGACATTTGCTGCTTTTGCTGAACAGCATAAAACGCATTGTTAAACAGGTTAAGCAAGACTCGCCCGATATCCTGCGGTATGACATTTACAGGCGGCAGATTTTCGTCAAAGATGGTTACCAGTTCGGCATTAAAATTTTCATCTTTTGCCTGCAGGCTGCGGTAAGCTAATTTAAGGTATTCATCAATCAGTTTATTCAGGTCGGTTGGTCCCTTTTGGCCCGTCGAAGTGCGGCTATGCTCCAGCATGCCTTTTACAATGCCGTCAGCGCGTTTGCCATGCTGGTTTATTTTCTGCTCATTTTCAATCAGGTCGTTTATCAATTCTATAACCAATTTTTCATCCCATTCAGCTTTTGGCTTTTCGTTTTCAGCTTTCAACTCCTCCAGCATTTCCTGGTTCACTTCCGAAAAATTATTTACAAAATTCAACGGATTCTGTATCTCGTGGGCTATCCCTGCTGTGAGTTCGCCAAGCGAGGCCATTTTTTCCGCCTGAATCAGTTGCTGCTGGGTTGATCTTAAATCGGCCAGCGTAAGTTCTGTTTGCAGCTTTTGTTGGGCCAACAGCGCATTGGCTTTGCGGCTTAGCCGGTTATTGCGCCAAAATATAAGGGCGATGACCAACAGAAATACGATCACGAGAGCCAAAATCCATCGCTGCCGGGAATTTTTCAAGGCTGTGTTGTCCGCTTCGGCTTGTTGTTCTTTTTGTTTTTGCGCGAACGTGATGGCCTGGGCACGAACCATGCTTTCATTATTATATAATTGCATGTTTAGCGTATCGTATAGCCTTATATATTTAACTGCGCTGTCAATATTGCGCTTTTGGGTATATGCTTTGGCTATTACATCTACAAAGGGGGCCTCATTTTGAATACTTATGCGCCTGCCTACATGGTAAGCCTTATAGGCATAAAACAGCGCACTGTCGATATTTTTATTAAAGTAAAAATTAGCTAACGAGCCATTTGTGATATAGACGGATGTAACATCATTTGTGGATTGCGAAAGTGCTAATGCTCCCCTAAGATAACGCAGCTTCAGCCGATCATCCGTATGCCCGTTTATTAGTGTGAAGTCGCCCAGCTGATCAATGTTAAAACAAATATCATATAACCGGTTTGCCTTGATAGCCCAATCCAGTGCTTTGCGAACGTAAAAAGCAGCCGAATCGATTTTTTTAATATTATAGTAATAAATAAACAAATCCTCATAGCCCCAGCATATAGTTAACGTATCATTAGCTGCATGGGCGAATTTAAGGCTCTGCAAGACATCATTCCTGGCTTGAAGCAAGTTGATACCCGGCTTTGCAAAAGTGCTTTGATATATGTTATGATATACAATTCCCAGGGCCTGGTTATCGTGACTTGCTTTTGCAGCTGCCATAGCTTCCGTTCTCAATTGCAAAGCAGCGGCATCGTCCCCGTTTGATGCCATAGTAGTTGCTTGTTCCGCACAAATAACAGCCTCGGCAATAAGGTCGTGATGAGCTTTTGCCCATGCCAGTATCTTGTAGCCCATATCGATCTCCTGTTTCATATCAGGATAGACCCCATAGTAATACAGATCGTTTATCAACTTTACCCGTTGTGCGCCCGGCCTGGTAAACGGCAGGCGCCTGTATAAACTGTCTTTGTTTAAAGTAAATCCGTTTACGCTGTGCTTATTGCGGGATGCAACTACTTTAACTATACTGTCGACATTAATTAACTGCGCCAAAACGGGTTTGGCGAAGGCAAAAAATAGGAGCAGGAGGAATAAAGTTTTTTTCATGAGCATACAACAAAGAAAATGACAAGCGTCTTTGGTATGCCACTAAAGTAGTAAATCTTGCTGCATAAACGAAGCCCACATTTCTGCAAGGCTTCGCTCGCCAAACCGTGCTGCAATCAACTATCATCTGGCTTTTTATAGTTTTGTTATTTGTCGTGATCCGCCCCTCAGATTGTCGTTTTTACACAGCGTAAAACCCTGAAATGATTCGATCTTTGCATTGTCAATCAAATCAAAACAATTTAAATAACATTTTATGAAAAGAGTATTTAAGGGATATAATGTCCTCAAACCCGTGCTAATAATGGCTATGCTTTTTTTTACAGTATTGCAGTCCAAAGGGCAACAGAGTAAACCCGCCGCCAGTGGCTATGCACCTGTTAATGGCACTAAAGTTTATTACGAAGTATATGGCGAGGGTAAGCCCCTTGTTTTGCTGCATGGTGCTTTTATGACCATTGATATGAACTGGGCGCAATTAATACCTGAATTGTCAAAAACAAGAAAGGTAATTGCCATTGAAATGCGGGGACACGGGCATACGCCGTTTTCGGACGGAAAATTAGACCTGGCTACCCTGGCAAGTGATGTGGAAGGGGTAATGAATTATTTAAAAGTTGAAAATGCTGATGTTGTTGGATATAGCATGGGTGGTTCCGTGGCTTACCAGTTGACAATACTAAGCCCTAAAAGGGTAAACAAATTGGTAATCATTTCTTCTACCTATAAAAGTAGTGGCTGGCTGCCCGCAGTAACTAGTGGATTTAAAGGGTTTAAGCCTGAATTTTTAAATAATACTCCTATAAAAACGGCATATGATGCAGTAGCACCTGACAAAACAAAATGGACAAAGTTCATAGAACAAATGATTGCTTTTGTCCAGACGCCATTCGACATGGGTGACGCCAATATTGCGAAAATTACTTCGCCGGTGTTGATCATCTCGGGCGACAATGATGGCCTGGACAAAGTGGAGTTGATGAAAACATATCAATTGCTGGGAGGTGGTGTAGCTGCTGATTTGGGACCGATGCCAAAATCACATTTAACCATTGTTCCTGCACAGAGCCATGTCAGCCTGATGATGCAGACGAAAACAATATTAGGTTACCTGGATGACTTTTTGAAGTAAACCTAATCGTATTTGGTATTAAAAAGAGCTTTAGGGGAATCGAACCCCAGGATTAAGCCCCATCGATACCGCAAGGCTCCAGCCTTGCGGTCTACGTGTCATGTATTGATCTTGCGTGCACAAGCCGGTGACGTTTGCGGCAGCGAGGGTGTGATAGCACTGATTATACGTCGAATTCCTAAACTTACCGCACCACCGTGACCTTTAAAAAGGTGGCAGGGATGGTAGTTTTACCAGCAACAGTGCTTTGGTTTTGACTATTGAACAAGTCCTCGAGTTCCTTTTGCAGATCGGAAGCCCTGCCATTTTTCTCTGCGGCTTCAAAGGCATTCATGGTAGGACCATAATAGCGTTTGAATACAGTGACAAATTCTGCCGGTGTGCGATCAGCGTTAAAGGTAAATGTATCCCTGGCAAAAGTTATATTTTCTTTGGCAATGCCAGCGCTTACAAAACGTTCGGTAGCGTTATCCTCAACACCCCAAAGCATCGGGCTCACAAATCCCTCAGGCGGCGGTGGTGTATAAGCGGAGCTGACTTTGAGTATTTGCGCCACCAATGTAGGATCGCCAGGTATCCAATTACCCATTATGATTCTGCCACCGGGACGGGTGACGCGGACTATTTCTTTGGCAACGTCAAATGGTTTGGGAGCAAACATAGCCCCGAATATTGTTACAACGAGATCAAAAGACCCGTCCTTCAATTCATGAAGATCTGTTGCGTCTCCTTCCTGAAAGGTGCAATTAGTTAGCCCTTCGGCTTTCGCCCGGATATTTCCGGCTTCGACAAGGTTGCTGGCAATATCAACGCCTAAAACCCGTGCGCCTAATCGTGCTTCGGGTATAGCCGTGGTGCCATCGCCGCAGCCGAGATCAAGTATATAAAGATTCTTGTTAATTGCCAGTTTGCTAACCAGCGCTTCACCGCTTTTGCGCATTGTGTCTGCTATTTGGGTGAAGTCACCTTTTTCCCATAGTGCTTTGTTCGGATTCATATGATTTTTAATTTCTTCAAAAATAGAGGTCAATTATTTTTTCTTTTTATCTAAAAAGTCCAGATAATTGACATTAAAGTCCAAATACGGTAATAGCTGATTTTTAACCGGTTAATTATAATTACTAAATTAGGTGTCTTCAACCACTATGGTCAATTTTTACGAAAGCGTACTTCAGCATCCTAATTATTACAGGCAATTTAATTGTAATGATACGCTTATTACTTTCTTCAATTGCCCGCTGGAAGCGCGTTTGATGAAAACAAAGTTCGCGGAGCTATGGACGCAATATAATTACCTGTTTTATGTGGTAGACGGCAGAAAGATATGGCACACAGCAGAGGGTTCTTATGATATAAAAAAGGGCAGCTGCATATTTGTCAGGAAAGGAGCTTTTGTGCTCGAGCAACTGTTTGATACCGGATTTTGTGTGGTGCTTTTCTTTATTCCTGATGATTTTATTTGTAATACACTGAGCACTAAATTTAACGCAATTAATAGCTTATACCAAAGTCACAGACAGGTGATATCCCTGGAGACCAGTGATACCTTAGTTGCTTTTTTTTTATCGATGTCGTCCTATTTTAGTGCGGAAAAGGAGCCCGGACAGGCATTACTGGAGTTAAAATTTAAAGAACTGATCTTAACTATTGCCGATAACCCACGTAACGCCGAATTACTGTCCTACTTTTGCGCATTGGTCCACGAGCCCCGGCCGATAGCCCTGGAAAGACTGATGATGGAAAATTACCGCTATAATCTTAGGCTGGAACAATTGGCAAGGTTAAGCAATCGCAGTCTTTCTGCATTCAAGAGGGATTTTCAGGCTATATTCCATACCACACCCGGAAAATGGCTTTTGGAAAAAAGGCTATTGCATGCTAGAAACCTGCTTGCCAATACGAATAAAACCATTAGTGAGGCTGCTTTTGAAAGCGGCTTTGAAACGACCTCACATTTTAGCCGTTCGTTTAAAGAAAGATTTGGGGTAGCTCCTTCATCAATCAGCAAAATCAAGCATTAACAGCAACAATACAGTCTGGCAACCTGATGATTTTCCAGTCGACAACCCGCTATCCATTACCTATCAAGTTTTACCAGCGAAATACCCTGCCTGGGCAACAACAATTGCCATTTGTATTCCCCCGCTTTGATATTTACTTTTTCAGGCTTTCCCAGTATTTGTAATTGTCCGGCACTTTCCAGCTCCCTGATTTGAGCGCTGTCCGGATTTTGCGGCGACCCCATTTTTTTCCATGCTTCGTAGGCGTTACTATGCTCATCGTCTATACGGTAATGGGTTAACGTTGCTGTCTTCATGAGTAAGTTTTTTATCGTCAGTTGTACCTGTTCGGCTTTTTCTTTTATATCGTCGTCGTGGTAGTTCCAGATCATGATGGTAACCGATTGCCCGTCTGTTGAAGCCAGCGCGCCAATATCTGATTTAGCCCCGCGAACGCTTGAATCAATAACCGCTTTGGTATTGTACATCCGGTTTCCATCTACCCGGACTCTTTTGCCTTTCATCATGCCCAGCATCCTGAATACATTCAGCACGGGTTTATCAACTCCGTTGGTGGCAAGGTCGCGGTAGCCGAAAAACCAGGGTTGGTCCTCGAATTCAAACGACCAGGAAACAGCTCCTAAAAAGTTAACCTTCAATGAATCGGCGAGCAGGTATTTCCGGGCAAAGGACGCGGCAGTATAGCTGGCATACATAGTGCCGTTACGATAGGCATTTGATGGGTTGGTAGCCATACCACAAGCAGCACATCCTTCGGGGTCTGATTCGCCGATAATTATGGGTAGATTGCTGGTTTCGGGATACGACTTAACAATTTTAAAGCCGGCAGCAATATCCCTTAACTGCGGCGCCATATTCATACGGACATGACCATTGACGATTTGAGGCTGACCTTTGGCGTGAAAAGAAACCAGGTCAACAGGAGTTCCGGTTTTACCAGTGGCATAATTAACACCATTTATACAATGCTCTAAAAAAGCTTTTAAAAATTTTGTACCATCCAGGCCGGATGTACCGGCAACCTCAGGACCACCAATTTTTATGGCAGGCAGAGCCCGTTTTGCTCCATTTACAGCATAGTCATACATTTTAAAAAACTCAGGCATGGTACCTTTCCAGTAACCTATGTTGGGTTCGTTCCATACTTCCCAATACCAGCTTTCTACTTCTCTTTTTCCATACCTGGCAACGGAGTGTTTTACCCACTGATAAATCAGTTCTTCCCATTTTCGGTAATCTTTGGGTGGGTAGGCCCATCCTGTATAAATATCATTATAGTTGTCACCTGGTTTCCAATGATGTCTATACGGAACCGGATGAGAAGAAAGGGCCTCGGGCATAAACCCGATCTGGGCATAAGGTTTCATACCGCGTTTAATATAGGTATTAAAAATGCTGTCTACGATTTGCCAGTTATATATGGGATTGCCCTTTTTATCTTCTGTATAGGCATTGGTTGATCCCCATTTTAGGGCCGGGGTGCCGTCGCCGGTAGTAAGCAGGTTGTGTACCCGCATATAAACAGGTACCGGACTTAATGCAGCCAGTTCGGTAAGCAGCTTCCTGCCGTCTTTCATATAGGTATAGTTGGGTTCATCGTGGCCAAACCAGGCCCAGAAAGGGTACATGGTACCAGTTTCATTTTTAAGGTCGACGGTGATAACTGCGGCCTGTTGTCCGGTTTTTTGTGCCAAACAGTAATGATAGGTTGTTAGGATGATCAGTAAAAGTATAGAGGTACGCCGTAGACTGTTTCTCATGTTTTTTTATGGACAAGTGTTGAATTGCTAAATTATTTAAAAGAAAAGAAACAGGGGCGGGTATAATTGGTCAAAATGCAGGGACGAATTGATTAATTATGGCGGTTTGACCTTTGCCGATTAATTAACAGCCAGATTTTGGCCAAATAGCATTGAAATTATTTTTATTTCAATAAAAAATATAAATTCTATGGATTTACTATAGATTATTAAATATTTATATATTTGTCACAGGTTCAGTTTGATGGGCAAGGAAAACAAATTATATCTATCCAAAACATGAAAAAGCTTTATTCAATTATTATTGTCGCTCTTATGATCCTGGGTATTCAGGCGAAGGGGCAGGAAAACCACACTAAACTATCTATTGATGATGTTGAAGCCAGGATAAACCAGTCCAAACAACCGCAAATAATAGATTCCCGTTCAGCGGATGAGTTTGCACAAATTCACCTTAAGAATGCAATTTTTTTAAGTACAGATACTGCAAAGGCTGCTTCACAATTAAATGTACTCAACAAGCAAAAGCCTGTATTTGTATATGCGATCGGTAATCTGCGAAGCGGGATATTAGCTAAAAAATTAAGGCTACAGGGATTTAGCGAAGTTTATGAAATTCCGGGTGGGATTGCTAATTGGGTGGGATCAGGCAAACCGGTAGAAACTTCTGTAAAGAAAGGCCTGGCATTAGCTGCTTTTCAAAATATAATCGGGAAAGAGAAATTAATACTAGTTGATTTCGGCTCAAAATATTGCCCGGGATGTATTAAAATGGCACCTGTAGTAGACTCAGCAAGTACCGAAACCGGCATCCCGCTTTTTAAGGTTGAAGTTTTTGACAATACGCAACTGGCACATCAGCTTAAAATTAATGTGATACCAAATATTGCCTTATATAAAGATGGGGTACTTGTTTGGCAAAAGGAGGGGTTGTTCCCCAAAAGCGAGATAGTAAATGCAATAAAAACGGGATCAGCTTTATTAAGCCATTCTAAGTAAATCAGATTTTGGCGCCACAGACTGGTCGGCAGGATGGGCGGAGCTATGATCCTCAAAAACTACCATACACTTCCCCGGGTGCGGTAAAATAATTAATAGTTCGGGGTTAAATTAAATTTCAGAAGGCTCACTATTTATAGTGGGTCTTTTTGTTTATAGATGATCTGATCAGGTGATGGGGGAGCAGTTCGTTGATAGCAAAGTAGTGAACTATGTGATGAACTAACATTACGCAACGTTTTATATCTTTGAATTTGTTTAATCTAATCATCCAGATCAATGCATGATAAGCTTTTAACATACATCAATCAACACGCTACATCGCCACTTACAAGTGATGAAGAGGCGCTAATTATAGCGACTTTTCGACCCAAAAAACTGAGAAAAAAACAATACTTTTTGGAAGAAGGCAATGTGTGTAAATACGTTGGTTTTATTGTAAAAGGTGCTATGCGACAATACAGCGTAGATGACAAAGGAGTGGAGCATATTGTACAGTTATACATTGAAAATTATTGGGCAAGCGACCGTGAAAGTGCTGTCATGCTTACTCCGTCGAAATATTATATTGATGTCTGGGAAGATACGGAGCTACTCGTTGCCACGGTAGCAGACATGCTGGATATGATAGTAAAAATACCTTCATTTGGACAAATGACAAGACTATTGGACCAAAGAAGTTTTATTGTTTCTCAGCGAAGATTGAATTCTACCATTAGTAATACAGCAGAAAAACGCTATGAAGAATTTGCCGCTAACCATCCTCAATTTATTCAACGATTTCCCCAGCATCTCATTGCTTCTTTTTTGGGCATAACCAAAGAAACTTTAAGCAGAATTAGAAAACAAGCAACTAAATAAATTCCATTTTAAATTTTGGTTTACAAAAGCGTTGATATTTATCAACGCTTTTTTTTATCATTTCTCATCGTTGTAAGGCTTGCGTTCGATGCAATTTTGCTTTACACTTTAGGTATAAAAAATAAATCAAATGGAAAAAAAGACAATAGTAGTAATTGGAGCAACAGGTTCGCAAGGTAAAGGCATTGTAAATGCCCTTGTAAATGAAAGCTCTTTCAATGTAAGAGCAATAACCCGTAATCCGGAAAAATATACAGGCAAGGCAGATGAAGCAGTTTATGCAGATTTACAAGATTTGCAATCATTAAAAGATGCTTTTAAGAATGCTTATGGTGTATTTGTAGTAACCAACTTTTGGGAAGGTGCAGACGAAATAGCTCAAGGTAAAAATGCCATTGAAGCGGCAAAAGTAACGGGAGTGCAGCATTTTATTTGGTCAACACTTCCTGACGTAGAAATCATTAGTGAAGCAGCATTTGAAGTTCCTCATTTTACCGGCAAAGCTAAGGTGGATGATCTGGTGAAAAATGCAGGGTTTAAATATTCAACATTTGTTCAGCCACCATTTTATTATCAAAATCTTGTTGGAATGATGGGCCCACAGCCAAAACAAGATGGCACAACAGGTTGGACATTGCCGATTGACCCAACCAAAAAAGCGATTCACATGTCAGACATTAATGACCTGGGAAAAGTAGTTGCCGGTGCATTTTTGCAGCCAGAAAAAGTTGGAAATGGCAGCTACCTTTCAATTGCCACAGAGTTAAATAGTTTCAATGATATTATTAAGGCATATAAAGCCAATGGCAAAGAGTACAGCTTTTCGCAGGTGCCGGTTGAAATATTTTCAACTTTTTTTGAAGGAGCAAAGGAGCTCGCTGAAATGTTTGGGTATTTTGAAAAGCACACTTACATGGGACCAGGTTCGGAGTCACGGATAGAACTGGCAAAAGACATTGCCACCAGCAAATTTGTGCCTCTTGAAGAATGGTTGAGTAAAAACAATTAAGAAAATGAAACCATCATGAGCTACCAGTCAAAAAACAAAGTGAGTATAGCTCATGATAGCTTCATCTCCATTTAAAACGGCGAAGCCTTCTTGAGTGCCAATAAAAAACAAATTATAAAACGAAAAAACAAATTATATTCTGATGAAAAAGAAAACGAGTTTCTCAACAAAAGGTTATAGTGCTGCAGTAGGCCCTCTAGCTATCCAGCGAATGTTGCCTAACCGGTACGCTAACAAAGTTGGCCCGTTTGTATTTCTGGATTATGTTGCCCCCGTCGTTAAAGAAACCATAACCCAAAATGGTATGGGAGCTCATCCGCACCGGGGCATTGCAACATTAACTTATATTCTTCAGGGCGAAGTAGAGCATTTTGACAGTGCCGGAAATGAGGCGATAATTCATTCAGGAGGTGCACAATGGATGAAGGCAGGTACTGGAATAATCCACGATGAAAATTTAAATTATGATTCCCGGACAGAGAGCAAATTTATTCAGGGTTTTCAGTTTTGGATAAATTTACCGGCCAAAAATAAAGCTGAAAAGCCTGCACATATCGCCGTACAAGCCAACGAAGTCCCCCAAAAGGCATTACCAAATAATGATGGTTGGATAAAAGTAATTGTAGGAAATTATCAGGAATTGAGTTCGAAGATTCCGAATTATTCCGAGCAGTTCTTGTATCATATTCAATTGAAAGCAGGTAAAAACCTTTCGATAGAAATGGAAAACGAAATAGAAGTTGCTGCTTTTCTGCCCATGCAAAATGCGATGTTAAACGACACCGAATTTCAAAAAGGAGAGTTTGTAGAATTTGATAGAAATGCAGGAGAAATTGAAATAAAAAACACTTCTCCAACAACAATCGATATGCTATTATTTGGTGGCGAAGAATATAAAGAACAGGTGGTAGCCGAAGGTCCTTTTGTAATGAACTCACAAGCCGAAATAGCGAACGCCTACCGCGATTTTTATGCAGGAAAATATAGGGAAATAAAATTAACAGCACGAAAATAAATTGGTCCGGGATGAATATCGTCATAAAGTAATAAATGAATCCTATTATGAATAACAACACAGACATCATCAAGGGCTTTGCCACAACCGCGGGCGAAGGCGAACGCATTTGGTTCATCGCCGACACATTGACGCTCAAGGCAACCGCTGCGAGCACCGGTAAAAGCTATACGGTGGTTGAGTGCCTGACCGCCTCTGGCGGCGGGCCTCCGCCACACGTCCACACCAACGAGGATGAGTTCTGGTATGCGCTCGACCGGACTTTTGAAATCCATATCGGCGATGAGGTGCATGCCATCGGGCCCTGTGGGTTCGCCTTCGGACCACGCGGCACGCCGCACTACTTCCGCAATACTGCGGCGACCCCGAACCGGATCCTCCTGGCCTTCACGCCCGGCGGGATCGAGGATTTCTTCCGCGAGTCCGGTCAGCCAGCAATCAATGACGGCCCCGCGCCTGAGGTCGACGAGGCCGAAATCGCCCGCATGAAGGCGGCGGCGCCGAAGTATGGCATCGAGCGTGCCGCCGTCGGGGACTAGGTGTGAACTACAGGAAATTCATTCTGCCGTTGGTACTCATCGCTACCGCAAGGCAGGAGGCCTGCGGTAGCGTGGGGGGACGAGTGTAGTTGTAAACTACAAGCATACGCGTCCGAAGTTAATAAACTTCGGACAGCGCGGAATCAAAGGGCTGCTCCACCATTCTTAAGGCGTCGTCCCTATACTCGGCGCCTTCGCTTAAGCTTTCCTCATTCGGGTCGAAATTTTTTAGGATTTCTTCATCAGTTTGCCCATTCTGTTTAGTTTTAGGATCTGCGTAAGACCCCAATAAAAAATCTTTCATTTCGCTTGATTTTAATAATTCATACTCGTACCACGGAAGATTCTTTGACAACCTGCCACCTTCCCGATAAATATTCCCAGATCACAGTAAAGAATTTTCTATTCAATTTTCCGTCGAATACCAATTCACGGGTAATTACCACCATACCCATATTTCCGTCGGACACAGCGTAGTGATACTCAGTTTTAGTAGAAAGGGGCTCCATGTTTGCGTCTTTATTCCCCTGGACGAAGCTCATCAGCTGTTCCTTGTTCATGGTATCTACCGCGCCATTTTCGTCGACTTTAACGATCAGCAGCTTATCTGAATAAATTTGCTCCACGTAAGGCACGTTAAAATGCGTTGCATTATAAATGAGTTCTTTGGTTAATTCAATTAATTGCTCACTATTCATTTTTTAATTTTTTAAAGGATTTATATGATTATTTATCTCAGATTTTTTGTAACTGGTTACTCCACCATTTTTCAAAGTTGATGGTCCCCAGTTCTGCCTGTCCGGCCGGCACTAATGCTGCATGGCTAATTTCCCCGCCATAGTACAAAGGCTTGCCGTTAGGTACTACCTTCCGCGGATCATTTGCATGCCGCAGGTATTGGGCCACTACTTCATACATGGCAAAACGTTCCGGGCCGGCTATTTCTACCTTGCCGTTGATGGGTGCCGCCACAGCATATTTGGCAACGAAGGCAGCCACATCGTCCGCAGCAATGGGCTGGAACCGAACGTCGGAAAGATATACTTCGTTTCCATCAGTGGCCTGGTCGGCAATGCCTTTCAGAAATTCAAGGAATTGGGTGCTGCGGATAATTGTATAAGGCACCCCCGATTGCTTGATAAGATCTTCCTGGGCTTTTTTGGCCCGCATGTAGCCGATGTTTTGCATAACGTCGACGCCAACAATAGAAAGAGCCAGGTGATGTTTTACGCCTGCGTTTATTTCTGCTGCGAGCAAATTGCGGCCGGATGTCTGGAAAAATTCCAGTACAGCCTGGTCTTCCCAGGAAGGCGAATTGGCAAGGTCGATAACAACATCTGTATCACTCATTGCTTTCGCTAAACCTTCTCCTGTAATGGTATTGATGCCAGTGGCCGGAGAGGCTGCAATGACCTGGTGCCCTGCCTCACGAAGGTGGGCAACTACTTTAGTTCCGATGAGGCCTGAGCCTCCAATGACTACGATTTTCATGATTTAATTTTTTTTGAATTGTTTACGCTAACAATTCAAACGGGATGCCAATCAATCAAATTGCTGATAGTCAGATAAATGTATAAATACCGTAATTCTGTTTTTCACTGTATTTAGTGAAAGCATTACGTATTTCACTTTATAAAGGGAACGGCTTTCGCGTGTCCCCTTCGCCCGTATGTGTGCTATTTTCGACAATAACAAGTTGCAAGCCTGGTCTCAGTTGTTTTAAGTCCTGAAGGCTTAATAAGAAATAATCTTTAGTGCCCACAATTCCAAGAGTTGGTACTTTAACAGCGACAGCTTGTTCCGGAAAAATAATCTGATCTCGGGAAGAACGTATAATGGCTGCCATAGCAAACCGATTTAGACTTTTACTTGACATCTACAACATGTGACTTGTTTCCTTATTTCGACTGGGGTTTGGGTTCAAAGCTAGCCCCCAAAGGAATCGAATCCCGATCTACGCTACCTTTAGTGAACTTAAAATCTTCTGCTATCCAGTTTGAATTCTGTAAGTCTCTGGAGTAAAGCGGTGAACTGTCGTGGCTATTTTATGGGACCAATTTTACCAACGAAATACCCTGACTGGACAACAGCGATTGCAATTTATACCCCCCGGCTTTGATATTTACTTAACTAAATATTTTTTGCGCGAAAATATTCAGTACTTCTACCAGGATCAGGATAATGATGACCAGTTCGAGCCGGTAACTATTCCTGTATTGTAGCAGATCCTTAAATAGCTCGAGGTTGTCTTTTACAATATTTAAGCCTTCCTGTATGTCCCTGAACCGTTCCTTCAGATCAAACGTCCGTTTAAGATCATTGTAGATCTTATTCAGGTTCTCATCATCCCATGTTTCGGGCGGCGAATCAAAAATGTACAGGTTTTCGGCAATGCGGTTTTTTAATACCAGCGTTTTCCCGATATATTTTTTAAGGTTTGTACCGGATATGTTAAGGCGCCCCTTTGCTTCTAATACCTGGGTGTGATAGTTAGCTTCTTCAATCAGTTTAGTAGTTTGCTCTTCATAATAATCCAACGCAACAGACTGCGACACAGTCATCATCACCAACCGGAGAACCTCAATATCAGATCCTGCTATCTCAATTGAATTGAAGCCTATTTTATTTTTCCCGGTATTGGTTTGTATTTCAAATTCTTCCGTCAGTTTTTGATCGAACGCGTTTTTGCAATAGGGTGCTATGAAACTTAGAAATTCTGAGATTTTGATGGGATCATAGTTTAAAAAACATACCACTCCATATTTGAAAACGTAAATAAACTGCTCTTTACCTGTCGTGTAAAAGAGTTCGTCCGCGTCGCTGTAATATAGATCAGATTTAAAAGCAGACTTGAACAATTTTATATCGATGCTATCAGCTATCTGGTATGATAAGGCATGTTGTATCATATTGAATTATTTAAATTTATTAAATCCGCGGCAAGGGAGTTGGCCCGCCATAGCTGGTATTAGTCGCTGTAGCGATCGTTTCGCCAGGGGTAAGCGGTATTGGAATAACCGCGGTCTTCCCAAAAGCCCAATTTGTTTTCGGTAAGGAATTCGATGCGTTTTATCCATTTGGAACCTTTCCAGGCATAAAGCTGGGGTGTTATCATGCGGCAGGGGCCGCCGTGCTCTTTAGGCAATGGCTGCCCATCGAACGTGTGAACCAATAACACATCCGGTTTTAGCGCTTCTTCTAAAGAGATATTTGTGGTATAAGTATCGTAGCCATAGCACATGATATGTGTGGCATTTTCTTTGGGATGAACCAACGCTGCAAGATCAAACAGGCTTACGCCCTTCCAGTGCATGTCCATTTTTGACCAGGTTGTAACGCAGTGAAAATCAGAAACATCTTTTGTTTGTGGGAGGTCGAGAAATTCCTTCCAGGTAAGTTTTACCGGGTTTTCGACGGCGCCATCAATGGTTAACCGCCATTTTTCAATAGGGATGCTGGGCTGATACCCAAGATCAAGAACGGGCCATTTGACCGTTACCGTTTGCCCGATAGGAAGCTCAGGCATACCATGCCTGTTAATTTTGCCTGAACCTTTTGGGGTGTCATCGGCTACAGAAGGTGTGAGCTTCATCTTTTCTTCAAAGCGGGCCTTCAGCTTCATGCGTGCCTCTATGATTCTATCTAATTTATCTTCTCCCATAGGTGTCATAAGCGGTAAAATAAATGGAGAACAACGATATATACTAAGTTAGGAAAATGTTTTAGGGTTAACCAAATTTTAAAGGGGGAGACTTTAGGGTTGTCCAGGGGTGCTCATGTGTAATTAACATGAACACTTGCGTGGTGATAATCAGAGTTTGTCAGTTTTTATTGATGGTGATCGTCTCGGTAGCTGATTTTGGATTATTATTTAATAGCAGTTGTCCCTTTAGATCACTTTTGATTTTTTTAACAGGTTTCCCGTCGATCGCTAATGAATACGTTGAATTGGGTTTTAATTGATGCAGCACATATGTAACGGGTTTAGAAGCGATTTGCTGCCATTCCATTTTATCGGTAGCCCAGCTTTTGATAGTAATGCTTAAATGCTGTGCTGTAGTAGCCTGCATAGAAACATCGGATTTATTTCCGTTGAAATAAGACAGTTGATTTTTTGTGGTATTAAATCCAAAGTTTGCAGGAGCAGTTACTTTAAACATTCCATCAGCTACCGAATAACTACTGCTATCCAGGTTGATCATTAAATGCTTACCTCTGAAATTGTATTTTAACGCTGTCCCCGTAAGTTCGGGCGTAATATGCGGGTCAAGATAGAAACGGTTATACAAAGGGTTTATTCCATAAATAGCCTGGTACAGGCCTACAATAGACAGGCTGTTGCCTGATAAAATATCATCGCCGAGTCCATCCTGTTTTACCCGGCCATAGCGTTGAAATGCCAGGCCATCTTTGCTGTATTGTTCCAGTACATTCTTCACATATTTAACAGCAAGTGAAGGGTTGTAAGCCGCGTATGCTGCTACGCCAATTGATCCCCATGATAAAAATAAGTCGCCATTTTC
>Ga0307517_10003454_pt1 | contig 24574 bp, 15 predicted proteins | sample 23_EM_MG_FD_194515 | JGI IMG/M metagenome (GOLD analysis project Ga0307517, IMG submission 194515) | Populus trichocarpa ectomycorrhiza microbial communities from riparian zone in the Pacific Northwest, United States - 23_EM | ecosystem: Host-associated > Plants > Roots > Unclassified | place... | reverse complement strand
CTACTAGGTCGAGAAGACGTTGAACCCAATAGTCCAGATGACGAAGGCTATACACCACTCGCTTGCGCAGCTTATAACGGACATGAAGGGGTTGTCAAGCTACTACTTGGTCGGGCAGATGTCGAACTCAATAGGCCAGATGACGAAGGCGGTACACCACTCTTTTGGGCAGCTAATTACGGACATGAAGGGGTTGTCAAGCTACTACTTGACCGAAAGGATGTTGACCCCAATCAACCAGAAAACAATAATCGAACACCACTCTCTTGCGCAGCTAGTGGCGGACATGAAGCGGTTGTCAAGCTACTACTTGGTCGGGCAGATGTCGAACCCAATAGGCCAGGCTACGGAGGCGGTACACCACTCTATTGGGGAGCTAATAACGGACATGAAGGGGTTGTCAAGCTACTACTTGATCGAAAGGATGTTGACCCCAATTCCCCACAAAAGAATAATCGAACACCACTCCGGGCTGCAGCTATAAAGGGGCATGAGGGAGTGGTCAAGCTACTACTAGGTCGAGAAGACGTTGAACCCAATAGGCCAGATGACGAAGGCTATACACCACTCGCTTGCGCAGCTTATAACGGACATGAAGGGGTTGTCAAGCTACTACTTGATCGAAAGGATGTTGACCCCAATTCCCCACAAAAGAATAATCGAACACCACTCCGGGCTGCAGCTATAAAGGGGCATGAGGGAGTGGTCAAGCTACTACTAGGTCGAGAAGACGTTGAACCCAATAGTCCAGATGACGAAGGCTATACACCACTCGCTTGCGCAGCTTATAACGGACATGAAGGGGTTGTCAAGCTACTACTTGGTCGGGCAGATGTCGAACCCAATAGGCCAGGCTACGGAGGCGGTACACCACTCTTTTGGGGAGCTAATAACGGACATGAAGGGGTTGTCAAGCTACTGCTTGACTGAAAGGATGTTGACCCCAATCGCCCAGATAAGAATAATCGAATACCACTCCGGGCTGCTTCTATAGCGGGACATGAGGCAGTGGTCAAGCTACTACTAGGTCGAGAAGACGTCGGCCCTAACCTGCCAGGTTTGGGTGATTGAAGGCCACAGGAGTCTGCTGCTGAAAACGGGCATGAAAGGGTTGTCAAGCTACTTCAAGACCGGAATAATGTCGACCCCAACCGCCCTGATACGGATTCTTTGACACCACTCGGATGTGCTGCTTTCCGGGGACACAAAAGGCACGGCCAAGCTACCGCTGGAATGGGGCGATGTCGACTCCAATTGCCCCCATATGTACAGTATCATCAAACACCACTTAGATAAGCAGCGAGCAAGGGATCTGAAGGAGTGGTCGATCTATTACAAAGACGAGAAGATGTAAGCCCCAATCTTCCGGGTGACGATGGCCGAACACCACTCGTGTGTGCCGCTATGAATGGCCATAAAGAAGTGGTCAAGCCTTTGCAAGCCCGGATATCTATGGAACTCGCAGCTGCGCAGCCACCCCACCAGCTATGAAAGAATTAGCAAGTTAAACCCGAGCACCCAATTGAGTACCCTCAATCCGGACGAGATTCCTCTCTTTCCAGCCAACCCCCGGGCGCCTCCTCTAAATTATTACCGCCCTCGCCATGCTCCGGGTTCCCTCTCCCCCAGTCCAAAAACACGACCTTAGAGTTCTCTCTCCGGCTCTCATTGGTGCAAATCCAACATTTATATAAATTATACCCCTCAGAAACCCCCTGATATATGTTAATCTCTATAAGTGAAAGCACATAAGTCTCTATTCATTATGTTGGGCATGCAGTAATCGGTGGACTGTTTCATTTCTCATCTTGCGCTATTTATCATAATAAGCATTCCCTCCCCCGAAACATATTCCTCATTAAAAAATATCCCTCCTTTTTATTTTTCATACTCCGCCGATATTTATTTCCTCCGTATTCTCCACTACTAGCGATAGGCAGATCGATAGGCAGATCGATAGATCGATCAACAGATAGATGAACTGCACATAGATTTTCCTCTCCGATACCAGCGGTTTTAGAATAGGCGTTCCTGACGGTTAGCATAACAAAAAGAATAAACTTTCCACCCTCTCTTAACATGGCCGCACGCAGTCGGATTATTAAATTAACTTAAAGAATTGCAATTATACACTAGCCTCCCAAATACCCCAGTGTAAATACGCCAGAGATTTTGGCTGCTATACAGGTCGCAGCCACCGATATTTATTCGGTATAGAGGTGATCGATGTAAACTAGCACTTTACTGTTTCTAGATTTCTAATACAGGCCCATATCACCGGATTTTGGTGTTCGGTTTTCATAGTAGTGATGCCTGGCAGTGGTGGGAATCACGGGTATTTCTGAATTAGTACGGTATGTTTTGTGTGTTTGGGGGGGGGACACGGTATTGTGCGTGCGGGTATAAGATAAAACAGCAGAAAGGGAAAGGAGAAGGAAGAAGAGGATTGGTAAAATAGGTCCCTCACCGCGCTTTGCTCCAGCCAAAGACTCAATGGAGAAAAAAAGGTCCTATTGGTACAACACTCGTAGTGGCAAAATCACTTCATACACTCAGAAACTCAAAGTATTCCCCTTTCTCAACCCATCCATCGGTAACCTCCCCAAATGTCAATGGTGGAAATCATAGATCATGCGCCCGCAGACGGTAGGGCAATATAATTAATATAGAACTTGGGGCACATTGTAGGAGGGATATGAAATGTAACTTGCACCACTCGTCCTTTCACTCACGCTCTATCTAAAACTAATAATCATAAAGATAGGTGTATAAGTAAAACACAAATACTGCGTCCTTACCCGCTGATCTCGGTATTCCCTCACATGCTATTGTTCTCCTTGTAGGCTTCGGAAAGGGCTAGAAATAGGCCAAGCAGGAAAGGGGCTAGTGTTTGTCGCACTAAGGGCCGTGGGCATAGCACTGGTGGGAGTGCGGAATTGCCAATTCATGAAACGAGCGGGAGTGTTGCGATTGCCGGCCCCGGTAGTGGAATCTCGCCCTGTACTACGGACAAGGATTGCATCAACACAGGAATGGGTCAGCTGTATCCGGCAGGAGTAGTAGAATATGTTGGCAGCGAGGTAGCGGAGTAGTAGAGAAGGGAAATAGATAGTAGAGGGTCTCGGTGTAGATTAAATGAGGGATGCGGAGGTGAATGCTGCAGGTAGAGGTTCGGGAGCGGCTTCAATTACGGCGCCTTGAGAACTCAGCACAGCAGATGGTGTGTGGAGATAGTGTTATTGTAGTTGCCGGAGCTGTGGTCGGAAATGGCGTTACCGTTGCCGGGGTTGTTGATGCTGTTGGGGCTCTGGTTATTTTCCCGGACTAGCGCACCTTCTCGTTTAATGTAAACTCTGGCAGACGCGGTTCGGTGTGATGTACTGTGAAAATCTTGTCCACCGCTATCTCCAGAAGCAGAGACAAAGCTGTTCAGAAGAGTTTGAAGGAGTTCTTCCGGAAGTGTGGGAGGGATCGAGGGGATACGATAAGCAGGGCACGGAGGTTACCATATCTCTTAACTTACCGCATGCAGGCATTCAGGGAGTTGCCAAGACGGGTAGCGGTGCGGTTGGTCCCGGCCGGTTGGGTGAGAATTCGCACAGCCCAGATCGAGGGTGGAGGGAGGGAGGGAGGGAGGGAGGGAGGGAGGGAGGGAGGGTAAGGCTTTGAACTGGAATACTGTAGGATAAGAACAGGAATAATTGAACCTCGGGCTAAGAGGTTGGAGTTGCCTTTGCAGGTATCATAAGTTCAGGTATTTTTTTGCTTTGTTGCCTCAATTTTGGGGCTCAAGCGGTCAGCTTTCATTATGGTTTTGTCCCCAATCCAAGAGTCAATGTTAATTTCGGGCGCCTTCACGCGAGATTCAATCGTTCTAGTTCTTGCGGCAGGAGCGGGCTTGCACTAGAGTTTGTTTTGGGCGAGAGGGATACTGTATGTCCAGGAAGTCTTTGCTGAAATGGTGCTGCTCGCCATACTCTCACGATGCTTCCTTTGTTCAGATAGTTTCCGGGAGCGCGCTTGTTTGTGGCTTCGGATACGCGCTGAGGGTTCGGGTATATGGCTTCGGCATCTGGCATAGGTCTGTGTTCGGAGATGTGCTGGGGATTCAGGCATGTGTTTGTCTTCGGAGACTCGCTTTGGCTTGGGGTATACGGTTCGGCTTTGGGCATTTGGTTTGTTTGTTCGGGAAAGCATTACGAATGCAGGAATGCGAGATAGTTTTGGGATGGTGCGGTTTTCGGGAAAGCCGGGAGAAAAGCGGAAGTACTCTAATATCAGCCGGAAAGAGCTGGAAGCCCGGAGGTGGGAAAGCGCTTGTCCACGGGGAAGGAGGGACTCACATGGAGTAGTGTGGTGCCTTATGGATGGATGTGAGGTTTTTGTGGATATATACTCCTGTGATCGTCCTTAGTTAGTTGGAGGAGTAGTTTTTGAGCGCTAGTCTGAGGTTGTTAGTGAAAAGATTTTCCCCCGCCCCTGAGTGTGCTATCCTTTTCGTTGTGAGTTGCTTGGCGTTTCGTTTCGTTTCACCGTTCGTCGCTCGCCGTGAATGCTCGTTTCGCCGTCGAAGTCTAAAAGTCTGCAGATATCTATGAACTAGCTTTGAACTTTTTTTCGCCCTTAATCACTTAGAGTTTGCAAGTGAAATGAAGAGCTTGCGGTGCTATATTTCGCTTAAGAGGAATCAATGTCAAGAAGGAGACACCACCACAATTTTCATATCTATGGTATAAGTACCAGATTCTACCTTAGGTCTCTTTGCTAGGCTATACTTTAGGGTGCTTGCCGGGATTTTCCCGTATTTTACGGATAAATTCAGGGATTTAACGAGAAAAAAAACCTTGGGTCCCTTTGCAAAATCCTTTTCACGACGCTTCTACCACCCCGAGAGCAGGCCAACAGAATTATAGCTATGACTAAATGAAATTCAAAACATCCTAAGAGCTCATCTTATACACTACCAGGAAAGGGCTGATCCTTCTCAGGTGCTTTGCTTTCTCCATCCCGAAATTATCAGGCTGACGGGGGTTGCCGATTTCACAAGATATTATGGTACTCGTATGTGTAAAGCAGCACAATGAGCAAAGGATTACGGCATAGGAATTCGACGCCTGCGGGTGCAATGCCATCACTCCAATTCTCCAGTTGAGCCTCGGTAATTCGACGGAACTATCCCTCAATTAGCCCGCCTGTGCGCCCAAGAAATCGGTGGAATATGTCTTAGTTTGAAATGCCAAGGGAAGTATTGCTAGTTAAGGAAGGATACTCTCCGAATGCTATTAATCCATTCCCGATTATGGAAAAATAAATCACGAGATTTCTTGGGCACAGCACCCAACGGACTAGGTATGTGCATACTCGTAGAGCCACCGGGATGAAGTCTCTGCGAGAAAAATCTCATATTAGTCATGCGCCCTCACCAAACGGGGGTGAACGTCATTGGATAGTGATTGTGCCACAACAAGCCACATCGTCCTGCTTTCTTCAGCTCTTGTCCGAGAATGTTTGTAAACTCCCCTAGTCCCTCTCCAACCGCTGAACCATTTCTACATTCAACCAGTATTGTAAATAGACTATCATGGCTCAACCTTCACATATGCAATCAGTCAGCATCGGCGACGGCAGTGCCCACTGTGGCAACACAATAGGCAGTTTCAACAATACCTTCTATATGTCCAGCGAGGATGCTCAGGTTATGTGCTGGCTCTCTCCACTGGAGCCGAATAACAGACATCAAGGCGTGCGGAACGAAAGGTTCGACGGTGTAGGGGATTGGCTTTTGGAGACGAACGAGTTTCGGGAGTGGAGGGATAGTATCGGTGGAGCTGATAATGCGGTCTTGTTTTGCTCCGGGAACCCGGGAGTGGGAAAGACATATCTATGGTAGGAGGCCGGATTCTTTGAAAGTGAATTCCACTAACGTCGACAAATACTAGTTCCTTAGTGATCGATAGCCTGTGCGATCAGGCAAAAAGGGAAGATATCGCCGTCGTGGGCTTATACTGCGACTTCCCCTCCCAGCAGGACCAGACTATCACGAACATCATGGGCGCGATTTTGAAACAGCTAGCCGGCAGGGGGGCCATGCCGAATCATCTGCGCCAGGCGTTTCAAGAGGGGAAAGCAGAGTTTGGCGGTAGAGGGCCACGACTTGCAGATATGATGCGTCTATTGAGGATTGCTATTGCTTCGTTACCCAAGGTTTTCATCTGTATTGATGCCTTAGACGAATGTCTACCGAAGTGCCTGCCAGAGCTTCTCGAGTCTCTAAGGAGCATTGTTCGGGAGTCCCCTAACACCAGAATATTCATCACTGGGAGACCCCATATTGGGGAAGACGTTCGAAGATATTTCCCCAAGACACTTGTGATACCCATCAGCCCAAATACAGATGATATCCGGAATTATGTGGAGGTGAGGTTAGACAGGGATGCTGAGCCGGAAGCGATGACCAATGATCTTCGGGCGGATATTGTGGGGGCTATCCAAGAAAATATATCTGATATGTGTGTAGGAACATCCAGCTCCTCCACCCTATTAATGATGTATACCTACTAATGATTGCCTGTAGATTCCTCCTCGTCTCGCTCAGCATGGACTCTATTCTAGGCGAGGTGACAATTCGTCGGAGAAAAAGGAAACTCGATGAGATGACACATGGGAACGGATTGAGTGATCTCTATTCAACAACTCTAATGCGGCTAAAAGCGCAGAAGGGATATAGATCAGTACTTGGGATGAAGGTCCTGATGTGGGTGTTGTATTCGGAAAGGCCATTACGAGCCCAGGAACTCTGTGATGCCTTGGGAGTGGAGACAGAATCTACGGATCTGGATTCTGATAACGTTCCAGCGCTGCGGACACTCGTAGCATCTTGTCTAGGGCTTGTCACTATCGAGGCTTCCTCATCCACAGTCCGACTAGTGCACTTTACTCTTCAGGAGCATCTCTCTCGTGATCCGACCCTATTCCATAGTCCTCACTCAACAATTGCCGAGGTTTGCTTGACTTACCTCAATTTCGGATGTGTCCGGGATCTTTCGCCAACTCTTAACTCGGCCCCCAAAACAGCACCACTTCTAGAATATGCGTCTGTCTACTGGGGGAGGCATGCAAGCAGGGAGATGACGGAAAATATCAAAATACTCACACTGAAGCTTCTCGATAGATTTGATGAGCATATCTCTGCACAGCTACTTTTATTGCACTACGAGCCGAATAGAGGTGGGGGTCCGTACTATGACGGGATAGGAGGACCTGCTGGATTTACAGGACTCCACGGAGCAGCATTTCTCGGGATTCCGGGCATATTTGCTGCTGTATTAGTGATGAAGGAATGGGACATTAATGCAGAAGATTGCATGGGGATGACGGCTCTCACCTGGGCATCGGTCAAAGGGCATGAGGAGGTGGTAAAAGCACTTTTGGAGCGAGATGATGTCAATCCAGACCAGGCAGACACCGAATGTTGGCAGACACCACTCTCGTGGGCGGTTGAGAACGGGCACGAGGAGGTAGTAAAAATGCTTTTAAGGAGAGGGGACGTCAATCCTAACCAGGTAGTAACCGAATTTTACCACACACCACTCTCGTGGGCGGCTCATAACGGGCATGAGGGGATAGTAAAAATGCTTTTGGCACGAGAGGACGTCAATCCCAACCAGGTAGACACCCATTCCGGACGGACGCCACTCTCACGGGCGGCTGAGAACGGGCATGAGGGGGTAGTAAAGATCCTGTTGGAGCGGAACGATGTCCACACCACCACTCCAGATAAACAAAGCCAAATCCCACTGTCGTTGGCTCTCTCCAATGGATATCATGAAGTTGCGAGGATCTTACGTGAGCGGGACAATGTCAATTCCAATGCGGCCGACTGCCGCAGCCATTCATTCCTCCCACCACCCATTAGGCCTCAAGACTAGACTGGTGGAGATGGAATCCATAGACGATGATTATTACACCAACGCCCTGCACCTTAGCGCCCAGCCCGCGCTCCTATAGGCAGACGCCGACGACAAACCTAAATTATCGGGCCCCAATGATCTGGTCTCCAGTTCAATCGATAGCGACCGCCCTCAACCGAGCCCCCACACTATCCCAACACCCTGCCATCTTGTCCCTATAGTTCTGGTACCCTCCTACCAAAACTAACACCTATCTTGACACCCAATCACTCCCCTCGTTCGTCGACAGGAGTTTTATCATAGCCTATTTCATTTCACCTTTCACTTTTCCCCTTTATATTCCCCCCTAAGTAATTACCATGCGAGGGATTGTCTTTCCCCCATTTAAGTCATAACAGACCCCGATAAGGGAATTATTTTGTAGCCTCTTCCACTTACCTCTTGGCAATTCATCTACTTTAACTTTCTTTTTTACTCCTCCGCCTCTTTTTTTCTTTCACTTACAGCTTTTGTCTCTGGATCCGGAGCTTACACAGCTGATGGGGATTGTGGATTTCAAGTGTTCTTATGTGCGTATTCATTATTGATGTGGTGACTGGCTTGGAGCAAGTCCTCTGGGAATGGCTTAACAAATGTGTCGCCCCACAACAGATGGTAGTGATTGGAACCACAGATATTTGTGATTTAGTATATTATAAAGGATAAATCGAATTTTTTTATTTAGCAAAAATGCGGTATCAGATCCACAAGTTTAATAACCTGGAGGAGAAAAAAGTGAAAGCAAAAGGAACAAGCGAATTTGAGGGATGGGCTCAGGACCGCGCTTCACTTCTCCACCAGCCATGAAGGGTGAAAAAAATGCAGATATCGGTGCGACACTCATAGCGATAAATCACTTCATCGACCCCCCCTCCCCTCAAAGTGTTGTTGGAAATGGTGCTGCTGGCCATACTCTCACGATACTTCCTTTGTTCGGATAGCTTCCGGGAGCACGCTTGTTTGTAGCTTTGGGTATGAGTTGAGGATCCGGGCATATGGTTCCGGCATTGGGCATAGGTTTGTGTTCGGAGATGTGCTAAGGATTCAGGTATAGTATGGGTTTGTCTTCGGAGACTCGCTTTGGCTTCGTTCGGGTATGCAGTTCGGCTTCGGGGGTTTGGTTTGTATGTTCGGGAGAGCACTGCGATGCAGGAATGCGCGATAATTTTGGGATCGTGCAGCTTTCGGGAAAGCCGGGAGAAAAGCCCGGAGAAAAGCTGAAGCACTGTTAAGCCAGCGTGAGGGAGCTGGAAGCCCAGCGGCAGTGGGATGGTTTGTTTTCCTTTTAGTTAGCCTGGAGTGCTCACGGGGGAAGGAGAGACTCACATGGAGTAGTGTGGTTCCTCATGGACGGATATGATGTCTTTGTGATTGATATATACTCCTATGATCGCCCTTAGTTAGTTAGTTAGTCCGTCGATGTATTGGTCGTTTAGCGCGAGCTTGTTAGTGAAGAAGTTTTCCCCGCCCATGAGTGTGATCGTTTTAGGTGTGGATTCCTTGGAGTTTTATTTCGTTTCACCGCTTGTCACTCGCAGTATCTTGTTTCGCCGTCGAAGTCCAAAAAGGGTCTCCCCTCCCTAATCCTTTCATAAATAACCCTCCAACCATTCGCTTCCTCTCGCCTCGTAATACTTACCTTACCCGAGGGTTTCGAAAGCTTCCGCAAAGTCTATTATGGGTCAGTGGCCCAGGTCGCGGTGGTGGTCACAAAAACTAGTGCTGTGAATCCACGATTTATAACCATGAGTGGATCGCTCGCCTATCCGCCCGGAGAAGGAGAATGCCAAGCATATGTCTGGCGTTGCTGCAAATAGAACTCCGCACCTCGTTTATCGCCCAACCCCCCTTGAGATAAGTACTTTAGCAATGCTTGAAACTAGACATGTCTCCAGCGAATGTCGTTAGCGCGAGTAAATCCACAGAGCCCAGAAAGCCCAACATCCATAGTTGATCCATCTAATCTGCTGTGAATGAGATGCCCCCAGTATTTTCCTAGGCGCCTATCTCCTCAATATTTACCCCCCGATTGAACAAGCCAGCTGTATGCAGAATCTCCTCCCAAAGGGCCTTCGTGATCTATGGCCGCTTAAGGGTCTTATCGCGAGTGCGCGAGAACTCGTTATCGTTAGATTGCCTATAGGGCATGCGGTTAGGCGGCTAGGCGGATATGTAGTTGCTTGGATATGTGAGCATACCAATAGGTGGATAAGTAGCTAGGAAATGTACGACTCTAGGGCATGTGGCTTTGTGGTGCGCGGTGACTAGGCATTTAGCAGTGTGATAGGTTGTTGTTTTCACCTCCGGTGTCTCTATGCATAAGGTACTGGTTTTTGGTTATATTGATGCAGTGCCATTGGGAATTAGGTATCGGTATTTGGTTTCATAGCATTTCTTTTTCACATTCTTTTTCCATAGACATAAGGGGGTTATCATACTTGTAGAGCATAGACTTTAGGTATCACGGAGGATCATGGGATGTCAGGATGTTCTAAATGGGTTGAGACCTTTAAGATTTAGGCCTCCCTATACCGGCGTGTTTCTTTAGAGTTTGTTGAGTTTCGAGAGGCTTGCGGCGTTGTTTGTTTGTTAGGGGGAGATATATATATCTCCTGGCCTGTTGTTAGCCAACGGAGAGGTTAGCGAACTAGTCCACCGCTCTTCAATGTTCCACCGTTCTTAGGGCCTATTGCGATCGCACTCTTGTTCTTTCCTGCTTTCGTGTCCTTCTTTTGGCTCCAATAGCGATGGCGACAAAGCTCTCTATCAAAAACTTTCCCCCAGCGGTTTCCTCACCCTTCCCCTAGCGCAGGAGGGCCACTGCTATTTCGGCGCCTATGGTTCCCTTGCGCACGCCACTGGCAACTTAACCTCGGTCATGGGGATGTCCTGTGCATAGATCAGAATCGTGCAGGGATGGTGGTTATCACTAATTTTACTATTTTATGCGGAGTAGACCGATTCCGCCAGGTTTCAGGAAGGGCTAGGAATGGGACTAGGAGGAAGGAGATGGGCTGGTGGTTGGTGGGCCAAGTACCGAGGACATGGCACTGGCCCGAGTGCAGAGTTGCCAGTCCAGGAAACCCAGCGGGAGTGTTGCGATGGTGGTCTCTAGTAGCGGAGACTTGAGCTGTGCGGCGGGGAGAGATTTCATCCACTTAGTAATAGGTCCGCGATATCCGGTAAGGGTGATAGAATAGGTCGGCAGGGAGGTTGTGGGGGCTGGGCGACGGATGCTGAAGGGTTTCAGTGTGGATTGAGTGAGGGATGCGGAGGTGGATGTTGACCTTCTGCAACGATTGCAGGTGCTGCGGGTAGAGGTTTGGGGGTGGTTCCACTTGTTAGATATTAGGGTAGCAGTAGGTACGGGTAGCTATCCTCATATGTGTTGGGGTTGAGCAGTAGGGTTAGTAGAACCGGTTGTTGGCTCTTGGCGGTCATGTATCTCTATATATACCTTCGGTCATAGATAAGAAATACACTAAGTCATTCTTCCACCACCACCACGTTCCTACATCACTCACGGCGCTTTGCGAACTCCTAGCGGGAGAAGGAGGGTAGGAGTTATACACACAATTTTAGCCGCTTGAGTTGTAGTTAGAAATGTTATTACGGCCGACGAGGTTGTTGATACTGTGGAAGCTCTAGCCATGTATTCCGGACAAGCCTAGTTTCTCGTTTAATGTAAAATCTGGTAGGCGCAGTTCGGTGTGATGTGGCGTATAAACCCTTGCCGTAAGTTATCTTCAGAAACAGAGGCAAGGGTCTTGGAAAGGGTTCGCAAGAGTGTTTACGGTATGGAAGTGTCATAAGGAGGGAGAGGCTACAATAAGGTTATCGCTTAACTTACCAGCATGCAGGCATTACGAAGGGGTTCCTATCCGTTGCCAAAACGGGCACGGCTGCGGTTGTTCCCTCACAACTGGTCGGGAGAGGATTTGCCGTCCATATTTGGGGCTGAAGAAGGGGCGGGGGGGTGGAAAGTAAGGATTTGAACCGGAATACCATAACTATGATACTCGTAGGACAATTGTATCGCGCTAGGATGCTGGAGTTGCCTTTGCTTGCAAGGCTCGGCACTCTCTTTTTTTTGCCTCTGGGCCTGTTTGGATACGACAGTTCTATTCCATTCCCCTATACAAATAGCCTCTTCCCTTCTGTTTCAAAATGGAGAGAATGGCATTTTCAAACAGAACCCGTAACCCAGTGGAATGGTCCAATTTTTGCCAAACGTGCCCTAGCTTAAAGCTGCGGGACAAGCGGTTAGTTTTTGTTGTGGTTTTGCCCCCAATCCAAGAGATGGAATTTTAAGCATCTTGGTGCGGGGTTCAATTATTCTATCATAGATCTTACGAGTCGGCTTAGGCTAATGTTTTTCCGCGATGCTAGAAGGACAGGTGCTGGGGTGGATGTACTCGGGTACAAGGGTAATTGGGGCCCGGTAACACGAACACACTTGCGCAGCGTATTGCTTGAGAAAACGCAGCGAAAGTGCTTGTGTTACCGGTCCCGACTTTTTGCCACCACCAAAAAATTCACAGGATATCACTCGAATTTCCTAATCCGGCTTAGTCCCCATACAAATTCCGCGCCTCGTAATGGAGGTGGGCCCGACTTTTAGCTACCCCCGAGTACTCGAGTACGAGTATTTAGGGGGGGGGGGTTACAAGTACAAGGATTATGGTGTTTGGGTGGGTAAGCTAGCTTGGAATGAGGCTCCGGGTATTTTTTGTCAACTGGCTGAGTTGGGTTAAGTTTGCCTCACGTTAGCCTGGTTTTATTGGGGCTCACCGGTTAAGCCCTGAACCCTAGGCACAACGTGAGTTGCAATCACCACATCCTAGGAACCTACCCTCTCAAACATTCTAAGAACTCTAAAGGTAGGCAAAGACGCCCAAGCCGTGCTGCCGGTGGTGCCCGGACATGAAGAGGAGCCTAGACTAGCGTTTGAACTTCACAGCCCCCAGTTGGAGAGGAACAGGATCCGCGGCTAATTGAATCACTGCGTATCACTCACTTTTCTTACCAAAAGTGAGGTCATTCGCGTGGGTTAAATATTTTATCAGATGATACGAACTAGCTTATCAGATGATACGAACTAGCTTATGCAGGGTACGGCACTTCATACGGTATCATAGGACATCTGTTACGCTGTCGTTCTGTGTTGCTTGTCTGTCTCTGTGGTACCGGGTCACTCACCTTCCGATTCAACCTACCTTGCTTTAGCTGCTCCAGCAACAATCAAACTACGGCATCTTCCCAGGAAACATCACTACCGTAAGATCTCGAATGAGCGATCCTTGTGCTAGGACGTTGGAGTCGCCTCTTTTAGTAAGGTCTAGTGTTTTTTTCTTTTTCTTTTTTGTCTCGGGGGCAGATTTTTGGTGTGTTCCGCCCCCCCTCTTCCGGAGGAGAAAATTTCAGACTACCTAGCATAAGGATTGTTTATTCAAGTCATTACTATGGATTAAATCCACCGAGCCCAAAAATCTGACTTCCGCAGTCCATCTATTTGGGTCTCCGCTGGTGAGATCCCTTCCATTATGTGCCTGGACGTCGTCCCCTTCCTTATTTCCTCCTCCCACCATGGTTGAATGAAGCAGATGTATAAGAAACCTCCTCCCGAAAGACTTTGGCAATCTGCGGCTACCTGAGGATCATATTGTGCGGACGCGCAAGCCTCGTTATGAGGGCGGGGCTCATGATCAGTTATTTTCATGTGAGGTTTTCATCGTCTTTCCCGGGCATAGGAGGACCTCGGCTATCTAGGCACCTAACAAGTATTGGGGGATGCACCGCTCACAGGTTGGAGCTCTAAAAATGTGATCGGTTCTTGTTGCTACCGTGTTATATCGGCCGCGGCTTTTCTGAGGGATGTTCTAGAAGAGCTAGAAATAGAACTGGGGGTAGAGGGGAAGCGGGTGTTTTTTCTGGCGTGGGCTGGGGGTACGACAGTGGCTTGAGTACAAAATTGGGGGTCTAGGAGACGGACAGAAGGGCTGCAACAGTGGGTCTCGTTGTGGAACCGTGGGCTGTGCTCCGGAGATGGACTGTATTCACCTATGAATGAGCTAGCGGTGTCTAGTACTGGTAGTAGAATGAGTTGCCGGGGGTGGCTAGGTGGCAGGCCAGGAAGACAGATGCCGGTGGTCTTGGCGTGGGTTGAATGAGGGATGCAGAGGTTAACGTTACGCTCCAGCCACCGTTTCGGGTAACTTACTAAATGTCAGGGGTTCGAGAGCAGCTTCAATTGTGGTGTCTCTTAAACTCTACTCGAGTACTAGTACTTAGGGGAAGGATGGAGGTATTTTATTTTTGCTATCGGTGTTAGTACCGGTAGTTGGAAAGGTTACCGCTGTTGCCGTGGCGATTGATGCTGTGACTATTTCTCCTATCAGAAGAGCATTTAGGAATTATGGTACTTGTAGCCTTAGCACATGAATCTTCATTCCGCCTTACCACCGCCCCTGCTGTGATCCTAGTGCTCCTAAGGTGCGCACTCGAAAGAATAGCTTGCAAATGTTTCTTGTTCCTCGATAGCTCTGTCAGCCGCACATCACTAGCCTTTTTACCAAAAACGGTGCTCGCGTCTTAATTTTCCCACCATACTAGAAGGCATACCTTTTGAACCCCGCTTGAGCAGTAGCATACAATACAGGTATTCGAGTAATATACCAAACGCGGGGAGATTAGAAAAGGATTCGCACGGCGCTACGGGTATTAGTTTCTTAGATTTCTACCGCTTTGGAATTTAGCAAGAAAAAGGCGTGGAGTGATGCTGTGTTCAAGTTCACTAGCTGATGGAGCCAGCTCATAGTTTTTGAGATTAATTGTCCTCGGGTGTTTGTGTAACGATGACTGTGATTGGAATGGTGTCGTCGGGGCGCAAGGCTTTACCATCGCCATCAACCCCGCTCTTCCTCAATTTCAGGTAATTGCGTTAACAGAACCCAAGCAAACCAACACTTTGCTCTCAACAACTTTCACAGCGGTGAAAATCGAAAAATGTCGCAAGCCTTCAGCAATAACCAAAACTCTTTCAACACCTCAAGCACCACAAATACTTTTAACTACCTCTCCCCCGATGATGAGTCTAAAATATTGGCCTGGCTGTCTCCGCTAGAGCCAGGGGTGCGGCATCGAGACATCGGAGCTCAGCGACTGGACAGTATAGGATCCTGGGTGCTGGAAACCGAGGAATTCAGACGCTGGCATGATGGCAGTCGGGAGGATGGATCTAATCATCCAACCTTATTTTGCCACGGGAATCCAGGAGCGGGAAAGAGCTACATCATGTAAGAGAGAGCCTGGTACTGCGGGAAATCAAAGCGTGGTATTTCTAACAGTCTATGGTGACAGCTCACTAGTGATAGACAAGTTGTGCGACGAGGCAGTGGACGAAGATACGGCCGTTATCTGTTTTTACTTCGACTTTGCCGCCCGGAATGAGCAGTCACCAGTAAATATTCTTGGCTCCCTTCTGCGACAACTTGTCAGTGGATTGGAGGGAATTCCAAAGGCGGTAGTCCAGTCTTTCCGGAACCAGAAAAAGGTAATTGGGGGCAGGGGACTACAACTGTCAGGAATTTTGAAGATGTTCCAGACCATCACAACCTCGAAGCGAACGTTTATATGCGTGGACGCGCTTGACGAATGTGTGCCGGAGAATCGAATGGTAATCCTGGAATCACTAAGACAGATCATGCGGGAGTCGCGCGATACTCGCATATTGGTGACTGGAAGATCACATGTCCGGAGTGAGGTGGAAAGGAAATTGGGTGGAGCGGTAGCTTTTCTATTGATACAGCCTACTGGTGATGGTATCATTGGGTATCTACGTGAGAAGCTCAGGAACGACACTACCCCGGAGATTATGAGCAGCGCATTAAAGGAAAATATTATGGAAAGCATTTCCCAAATTGGCTCGGAAACGTATGTAGAAACCATGCAAGGGCATATATACATCAGACTAATAGCTAACATACCCAAATCTAGATTCCTACTGGCTTCTCTTCACATTGAAGCAATCCTCCGAGAAACCAGTATCGCACACCGAGAGAAAAGGCTCAAGGCAGTGAAGGGTGGGGCAGGACTAGGGGAAGCATATGGTGCAACCCTGGAGCGGGTAAAGGCACAGGGTGGGGCAAAGACAAAACTTGCAATGATTGCTCTCATGTGGGTCTGCTATGCGGAACGGCCATTACAAATGGATGAACTACGCCATGCACTGGCTGTGGAAATAGGATCGACTACCTTCGATAGCGAAAGTGCTCCTTCGATAGGGGTATTGCTAGGTTGCTGTCAAGGACTGATCACAGTTGACAAGGAATCTTCGACGGTCCGGTTAATCCACTTTACTGTCCAGGAGTATCTCTGCGCTCACCCAAACCTCTTTAGCCATCCCCATACAGTAATTGCAAAATCCTGCTTGACCTATCTAAATTCGCGACAGGTCAATAAGCTCCCATCCTACCCTCCCCCGAGCCACGAATTCATGCCATTCCTCAAATATTCTTCGAGATATTGGGGAAAACATGCGAATAAGGGGTTCTCAGTCCACGTGGGGGCCCTTGCGTTGCAGCTCCTAAGTTTGTACGAAGACCACCCATCCGCTGTATCACTTCTGGGGCAAGTGCTGCCTGGCGGATCTCCACCAGATGCCAGTTCCCCCCACCGCTTCTCTGGATTACATTGCGCATCTTTCTTTGGGATTGATCAACTTGTGGCCGCATTGATCAATTCAAAAGGTTACGAGATTAACCAAGGGGATTACGCAGGAAATACACCACTCTCATGGGCGGCGAGGAATGGGCATGATGGTGCGGTCAAGCTCCTGCTGGAACGGGAAGATGTCGACCCCGAGAGGCCAAATAACAAAAACATCACACCACTTTCATGGGCCGCTGATAACGGACATGAAGGGGTCATCAAGCTACTACTAGGTCGGGAAGATGTCGAACCCAATAGGCCAGATCACGAAGGCGGTACATCACTCTTTTGGGCAGCTAGTAACGGACATGAAGGGGTTGTCAAGCTACTACTCGATCGGGAAGATGTCGAACCCAATAGGCCAGATCACGAAGGCTGTGCACCACTCTATTGGGCAGCTAATAACGGGCATGAAAGGGTTGTCAAGCTACTACTTGATCAGGAAGATGTCGACCCTAATAAGCTAGGTTTGGATGGTAGGACGCCGCTCTTGAGTGCGGCTGGAGAGGGGCATGAAGGGGTTGTTAGGCTACTACTAGGTCGGGAAGATGTCGACCCCAATATGCCAGACGACCGAGGCGGTACATCACTCTATTGGGCAGCTAATAACGGACATGAAGGGGTTGTCAAGCTACTACTTGGTCGGGAAGATGTCGATCCTAATAGGCCAGATAACGAAGGCAGTACACCACTCTCTTGGGCAGCTATTAATGGACATGAAGGGGTTGCCAAGCTACTACTTGGTCGGGAGGATGTCGATCCTAATAGGCCAGGCTACGGAGGCGGTACACCACTCTTTTGGGCAGCTAATAACGGAAATGAAGGGGTTGTCAAACTACTACTTGACCGAAGGGATGTTGACCCCAATCACCCAGAAAACAATAATCGAACACCACTCCGGGCTGCTGCATTTGAGGGACATGAGGGAGTGGTCAGCCTACTACTTGGTCGGGGAGATGTCGAACTCAATAGGCTAGAAGATGGAGGAGGTACACCACTACTTCAAGCGGCTGGTAATGGATATGAAGGGGTTGTCAGGCTACTACTTGGTCGAGAAGATGTCGATCCTAATAGGCCAGATAACGAAGGCAGTACACCACTCTCTTGGGCAGCTATTAATGGACATGAAGGGGTTGCCAAGCTACTACTTGGTCGGGAGGATGTCGATCCTAATAGGCCAGGCTACGGAGGCGGTACACCACTCTTTTGGGCAGCTAATAACGGAAATGAAGGGGTTGTCAAACTGCTACTTGACCGAAGGGATGTTGACCCCAATCACCCAGAAATCAATAATCGAACACCACTCCGGGCTGCTGCATTTGAGGGACATGAGGGAGTGGTCAGCCTACTACTTGGTCGGGGAGATGTCGAACCCAATAGGCCAGATCACGAAGGCGGTACACCACTCTTTTGGGGAGCTAATAACGGAAATGAAGGGGTTGTCAAACTACTACTTGACCGAAAGGATGCCGACCCCAATCGCCCAGATAAGAATAATCGAACACCACTCCGGGTTGCTGCTATAGAGGGACATGAAGGAGTAGTCAAGCTACTGCTAGGGCAGGAAGAAATTGACCCTAACCAGCCAAGTTTGGATTGTTGAAGGCCACCCGAGTGTGCTGCCGAAAATCGGCATGAAGGGGTTCTCAAGCTCCTTCTAGACCGGAATAATGTCGATCCCAATCGCCCGATGCGGGTGGTTTGACACCACTCGGATGTGCTACTTTCTAGGGATACAAAGGTACGGCCTAGCTACTGCTTAAACGAGACTATGTTGACCCCCATTGCCCCGCTAAGTATCATCCAACACCACCACTCGAGTGGGCCGCGAGCAAGGGATTTGAAGGAGTAGTCGATCTATTACTAGGATGACAAGAGGTCAACCCTAATGGTCCGGGCGAGGATGGTCGAACACCACTTGTGTGTGCTGCTATGAATGGCCATAAAGAAGTGGTCATGCTTTTTCAAGCCCGGATATCGATGGAATCCGCAGCTGCCCAGCCACTCTACCAGCTATGAAAGAATCAACAAGTTAAACCCGGACCACCCAATTGATTTCGCTCAACACGGACGGGATCCCTGCCTTTCCAGCCCCCTTTTTGCTCAACCCCCCTGCGCCTCCTGTGCGCTGTTGCCGCCATCGCCATTCTCCAGTTTTCCCTTTGTGTCCTCTCCCCCAGTCCAAAAACGCGACCCTAGAGTTTTCTCTATCTCTCATTGATGGAAATCCAAATTTTATGTGGGTTGTGCCCCCTCCGAAACTACTTAATATATGTCAATCTCTATAAGTGAAAGCACACAAGTCTCTATTCATTATTTTGGGCAAGCAGTAATCGGAGGACTGTTTCATTTCTCATCTTGCGCTATTACCATAATCAGCATTCCTTCCCAGAATCGCTTCCGCGTTAAAAAAATATCCTTTTTTCCCCCTTTTCCTTCTGCGTTGATATTTATATTTCCTCCATATTTCCCCCTGATAGCGATAGAACAGATAGATAAACTGCACGTGCATTTTCCTTTCCGATACCAGAAGTTTTAGAATAGGCGTTTCTGACGGCTAGCACAAAAGAGAGAATAAATTCTCTACCTTCTCAATAAGGCCGCTGTCAGTCGGAACTAGGAAACCGACTTGAAGAATTGTAATTATACACTAGCCTCCTGAATACGCCACCGCAAACATGCAAGAAAGCTTGGTTGCATTAAAAGCCGTAGCAACCGATATTTACTCGGTATGGAGGTGATCTATAAAGCACAGGGAGGGAAATATTTTCCCGGAAAGAAGGAAAGCTCGCAGATAGAAGTAATCAACCGGTTTTGGATACAAACCCTTGGCAGTTGCTGGCAGTGTTCGCAAGCGGCCAGTCCCGCCTGGGCGTTTTTGGTGGCAAGCCGGGCCGGACTGTAGGTCACAGTCCGGCTCTGAGGGACTGTCTGGCCGGGACTGGCCGGACTGCAGATACTATACCTCTAGCCTTTCGAGTGATAATGTGTGATTATGAAATGAAACGCCATGATTAAGGCCAGTTGGAAACCATGACATGCTGCTCGGCATGCTCTCATTATACTCAGTGTTCTCGGTCGTCCAGTCCGTCCGTCTTCGGAGTTGGACGGGACGGACTACGGCTCATAGTCCGTCTTTTTTGGGGTGCTAGGACAGACTACCCCCGGGAAGGTTAGGACCGAACGGACTATAGGGGATTGTAGTCCAGCACTTGGACCTCCGGTACTAGCTGAAGTTGAAATAATGCACCTCCGAACCAATCATATAGCATCATGAGACATCATTCGTGCTGTCCCCCGCCGTCCCCCGCCGTCCTCACTCATCCCCGGCCGTCCTCACCTGTCCCCGGCCGTCCCCTGCCGTCCATCCCCCTGCCCTGCACTAACATGTCTCACCCTGTAGGGCCCGCCGTCCTGCCTAAAGACGGCGGTCCTGCCCTTAAAGCGCCCCGGACGGACTACAGCTAGCCGTCCCGTCCCGTCTGGGGCTCTTGGTAGTCCCCCCGCGGGGCCCCGCCGGCCCCCCGGACGGCTGTGAACACTGATTATACTTCCTTTGGTGTTCGGATATATTCTGGAAACGCGCTTTGGCTTCTAGTATGTGTTTACGTTCCGGGTGGGCATTTCGAATGCGGGAATGCGCGAGAGTATTGGAACCGCGCAGCCGCCGGGAAAGCGGTGAGAAAAGCAGAAACACTGTGAGGGCAGCGTGAAAGGGCCAGAAGCCTGGAGGGTATGGGCAACGGGGTTTGTTTCATTCCACTGGGAGCCTGGGAGTGAGTAAGGGGAAAGGGAGACCTAGTCGGAATAGAATGAGTATCGTGGTGCTCAGAGTTGAACGGGAAGTCTTTGTGGTCGATATATAGTCCTCTTTTTGCCGTTAGCTAGCTGCCATTGAGAGAGTAATCCCTGAATGAAGTGAATTTCATAGCTCCTAAATGTGCGACCTTGTTTCGTGTAAGAGTCCTTGGCGTTTCTTAGTAGTCATTTCGCTTCGTTGTTGACCATTGATCCAGGTTTAAAAGGCGCTGTTGAACACGATGCTTCCTCCAAACGACACTGGTAGTAACAAAATGAGTGATAAGGGAAAACCGCAAGTTGCTTCGTGTGCCCCAAGCCTGAATAGCAGGCGAATATCTTCAGGTAGTGTTCCGAATCGTCGAGTCCGTCCGTCTTGGGGGTAGGACCGGATAGACCACCGGTGGTGGTCGGTCTTTTTTTCGATTCCATGGATGGACTAGGGTAGGTGGGGGCAGGGCCGGACGCCTTACAGTGCCTGGTAGGGCCCTGGGGTTTTCTGTTATGATATCATACATCTCTTTGGCTGGTATGCTTAGAAATTTCAAGTTCATGATTGGATGTCGCTCGTAGTTTATGATCAGGAAAGTCATGTGCCATATGCGTAAACTAATAAGAAAGGAAGAATACCTCTGCAAGAAACAAAAAGCCAAAAGTGTTTGCCAAATTAGAACTCAGAAACCACCGGCATGGATCTGAAAGGTAATTATATCCTTGCTGGAGAGGGCACTAGCACTATCGCGGCTGGAAAGTTCTCATATCGGCTGCTGATATCCAGATCCGGGAGGGTCAATTGGGTTTCCCGGTAACTCTTCTGGAAAACCCCAGGCATCGAGCTTCGAACCAACTTCGGTTGCTATAGTTCTTTGGCTTTGTTGCAACATCACTGTGACTATGCTTAACGCAATAGACATATAGAACTATTTTAAAGGGAAAATAAGGCTCGTAGCGGAATGATTGGCTCAGTCTTATCTTAATCCTTGGAGAACTTGATGATCTATTTAACCTTCTTTTTCTCGCAGGCACATCGCTTATTGTGTAAGTTACTTAGTATCACCATATATCACTCATAGTTTTTCTACAGCCCCCCGCCGTCCCCTTCATTTTTCTCCACATGTGCCCAGCCCTCATTCCTAATACCTGCCGTCAGTGCCCCCCCCCCCCCCCCCCCCCCCGCAGTCCTTATCCACACCCTACAGTTCTTACCCACACCCTACCATCTTCCGATACCCTCTGTAGTCCCCCACGCAACCCCGGCTGTCCTGCCATCTCCCCTGTAGTCCGCCTAAGCAGCGGTTTTCCCGTTTGTCTCACTATATAGTATTAATAAATGCCTTGCCTACCATCCCAGCCCGGTAGTCCCCCGAGTAATTTGCTCTATTCGTAATCTCATGACATTTGTGAACACGACCACTATTGCATGATGCCAAGATCAGGGTAAAAAAGCTGAATTTTGGCGGTATGCAACAGCAGTTGTGTTGGCAAACGTCAGGACATTACGAATACACTGGACCACGGCTATCGGTCCCGTCCTGTCCCATCACGTCCCATCTTCATGGTATTATCCCCGCAGTCCCCGTGGGGCCCCTGGACGGTTCGGAACACTGTCTTCAAGTATCTTCAGATATCTGCGGACATCTTCAAATATCTAAAGATGTCAGCCACCCCTTAATAAATTATTGACTAGTCACATGGAATATACCGGAAGCCTACCGCTACCGCTAGGAACCCATGAAGCCTGTAGACTTCCCCAAAGCCTGGCCTACAAAACCCAGGTCAGTCTCACTTTGGCCTGGCCTAGCCGGACCGTAAGCAGGCAGGCTATCTGTAGGCCGACCTGGCCGCCTGTGAACGCTGGTTGGTGGAGGTGTGGAAAATATTCGAGGGGGAAGGTGTGTTGAAACGTCTGCTCACCTGTTTCTGGCAGCCGTTCTTCTAGGGCAAGCATTGAGGGAGACTTCCACAGTGTGGCTGCCGCGCCAGCTTGAGACAGTAGAGGGAGCCGGTAAGTTAGATACTATACCTTGGTGTGAACTATCAGTTTACTGTTTCTGCATTTCTGATACAGGTCCATATCACCGGATTTTGGTGTTCGGTTTTCACAGTAGTGATGCCCAGCAGTGGTGGGAACCACGGGTATTTCTGAATAAGTACAGTATATTTTACGTACCCAGAAGAAAACAGGGTACGATACAAGCAAGTACAAGTTAACCAGCAAAAAGGGAAAGGAGAAGGAAGAAGCGAATTCCAAAAATAGGGCCCTCACCGCGCTTTGCTCCAGCCAAAACTCAATGGAGAAAAAAAGTTCCTAACGGTACAACACTCGTAGTGGCAAAATCACTTTATACACCTCGAAAGTCAAAGTCCCCCTTTCTCAACCCACCCATCGGTAACCTCCCCAATGTCAATGTTGGAAACCATGGATCATGCGCCCTCAGACATTAGGGTAATATAATTGATATGGAACTTAGGCACATTGTAGGAAGGATATGAAATGTACTGTAACTTCCACCACTCGCACTTCGACCCACTAGTTCCTTCACTCATGCTCAATCTAAAGCTAATAATGGCAAAGACAGTGAATCAGTAAAATACAAATACCACTTCCTGATCCGCTGATCTCGGTATTCCCCCACAAGCCATTGTTCCTCCTTGTAGTTTTGGGAAGGGCTAGAAATAGGCGCGGCAGGAGAGGAAAGGGGCTAGTGTTTGGTGCGCTAAGGACTGCGGGTATAGCACTGGTGGGAGTGTGGAATTTCTAGTTCAGGAAACGAGCGGGAGTGTTGCGATTAGACCGGTAGTGGAATCTTGCTCTGAACGGCGGACAAGGATTGCATCACTACAGGAGTGGGCCAACGGTATCTGGCAGGAGGAGTAAAATAGGTTGGCAGAGAGGTAGCGGACTAGTAGAGATGGTAAATTAGATAGTAGAGGGTCTCGGCGTAGATTGAATGAAGGATGCGGAGGTGAATGCTGCGCTGCTGCAACCACTCCAGGCGTTGTGGGTAGATGTTCGGGAGCGCCTTCAACCACGGCGCCTTGCAAACTCCTCGCAGGGGCGGGAGGGTGGAGGTAGTGCCATTTTTGCTGCCGGAGTAGTCGTTGGAAATGCTATTACCTTTGCCCGGGTCGTTGATTCTGCGGAAACCTCGCGTGATTTCTCGCGACCTAGTTTAGTTCCTCGTATCATATTTAATGTAGAGTCCGGCGCGCGCAGTTCGGCACAATGTACCCTAAGAAATCTTGTCGTTCGCTATCTCCGAAATCAGAAACTAAGGACTTAAAAAGAGTTGGAAAGAATTTTTACGGAAGTGTCGCGGAGAGGGAGGGGCTACGATAAGTGGGGCAAGCACGTGCCAATCAGTCATCGCTTAACCGATCACAATGCAGGCGTAATGAAATGGTACGTACCCACATGTCTGACAGCTGCCAATGTGGGTACCCGTGCGGTTGTTCCCGCTGCAGAGAGAAGGATGGAGACAGAGGGTAAGGTTTTAAATTGGAACACGGTACTGTTACGGTTTGAAATTAACTTTCCTAACTTGCTGTTATCTAGCTTATCTCTGATTAACTTATGCTAAATGGATAGTTAGTCACGATCTTAGCTTTAGGAGGTTGCGCGGTTCCGCAGGGGTGGCTGTTGCCTAGGCTTGGCGGACAGGGGCTTCTATGTAAGTTATGAATTGGTTCTGTCTTCTCTCACGCTTTCCTGCCTTCTTCCTCGCTGCGGAACTACCTCCCACTGAAGAGAGGAAAACGGCAACAAAACGTTTACTCCAGACGGATAGGGCCCGCGTCCGGACGGCGTGCGTCCGCCCCATTTGTTCCGTACGTCCTAAACGTCCGCCTTTGTGTCCTGTGCGTCCTGAACGTCCTGAACGTCCGGGCGTCCTAGGATTGCACCTCCTGCGCCTGGTGCCTCCCAACACCCTTGTGCCTGTCCTCACCACCCGGCGGACTTGTCACGGCCTGATTCCGTCCGAACACCCAGCTTCAGTCTCTTCTCGCCCGGGGGTCTCTCGAGTAGACCTGCCAGATTCTGGGAGCCCGACGGCCTAGATTCGTCCGGGGACGCCCCATAATGCTTGCAACACCCTACCGACACTCTACGCGGACTC